>ENA-ORCP01000001-ORCP01000001.1-human-gut-metagenome-genome-assembly--contig:-NODE-1-length-234420-cov-8.987685_pt1 | contig 234420 bp, 205 predicted proteins | sample MGYA00242990_ERZ507991 | MGnify/ENA primary metagenome ERZ507991 (study PRJEB26167, sample SAMN06115496) | human gut metagenome | host: Homo sapiens | place: China:Henan | collected 2015-05-07... | reverse complement strand
GGATCAGCAGGCTGCGGATTATGCTGCGTGCAAGCAGTACGGACCGCTGTATCGGTAAGTTACCTGTCGTAAATATTCTGCCGGAAAGATTTTGACATAGCCCTTAATACCAGTTAAGGAGAGGTTTCCTTGGAAGCCTCTCCTTGTTTTTTTCATTTGGAGGTATACAACAAATTCAAAAGATAAAAAGTACCTTGAGGCCTCTTTTCTCAAAGTGCGGTTATAAGCCATTGCCTATAACTTAATAGGCTTTTCTTGTGCAATACGGTGTAACCGCAGACGACGGGCAGGGGATGACTTGATGGAGTTGGTGTTGGTGCGGCCTGACAGGTAGAATTGAAATCGCTCCGGCGCTCGTTCCCGCAAAAGATGTTTGCCACGGATACCGAGCCGATAGCCGCGAAGATGATCTTTGGAGAAGATGCGCAGGAGCTTGTCGTGTGTCAGGCTCGTCACCACTTTTTTGCGGTAACTTTTGCTTGAGGTAAGACGGTCAGCACACGCACAAGGAACCTCGCCGCAGATGGCTGTGAGCGCCAAAAGTTCATAATAGAGGCTGTCTTGCATGGGCAGGACGGGAAAAGCAGAAAAAATAGAAATCACCTCGGAATTTAACCGTGCCTTCTTTGACTCCGGCGAAAGTTGCCGCTGATTTGTGTATAAAACGGATTGCAGCAATGCTGAAAAGTCACTTTCAAGCACAGGTATCTGATTTTTACGAATTTTTCGGAAAAAGTGGAGGTCTGTTTTCAGCCGTTTCGGGGGCGTTCAGCCATGCCGAAAAGCAATTTTTCGGCATAACCGTTATCACGGTAGAGGACGAATATCCAAATCGTGTTGTCTGGAAAGAATCGCACAGCGCCCCGGTGTCGTCCGTCAGGCAGAACGTGGCAATGACATCTATGACGGCTTTCAACTCTAAATTGTCATAATCCCGGACCGCCTTGATTGGGAGGTTGTGGTCGTAGATATGTTCCACGCAAATCACGCAGTCGGAGAAGTGAGGAAGCGGCCCGCTTTGCACCAGCGCCGCTTGAAGCGGTAGCAAAAGAAACTTGCAGCCATCGCGCTTCTTTTTATCCGGCAGCAGCGCAGGGAGCAGCACACGCAAGTAGTTGGTGTCTGCCCACACACGGATGCCCTGTACTTCGGCTGCCTTGGGATAGTAATAGATTGGCGGCTCGTTGGACACGGAAAAGAACATATTGCGCAGATGCGCCGTGCTTTTCTCGCTGAGGAGTGCCGCACTCTCGGCAGTTTTGGCAAACTGCATTGGGTCGGGTATGGGCAGCAGATGCTCCATCTCGTACAATTTCTTGTGGATGTCGATGAGCCCGCGCTGTTCCAGGCGGATACGGTTCAAAAGTACGTCAGGATTCAAGCGCAGCCTCCTTTTTGTAGTAGCTGACAGTGCCATCCTCGGCTATTGTGCAGAACCCGGCGGCCTGCGGAATATCCAGCAACTCAATCTGGGAGGTGTCCTCTACGACCACGATGCGCTTGCCGGCATCTTTCTGCGGCTGGCGCAGAAGCTGGCAAATCATGGTTTCTTTGCCCTGCGGGATAGGCACGATTTCATACAGTTCTCCGTTTGCAAAACAGAGGATAGCTGCCGGAAATTCTCCAACAGTGTGGTATTCCACCTGATCTATGAAGTCGAGCAGAACCCAGACGCAGCGGGATAAGTCCTTATCTGTGCCGCTTTGTGCTTCTTGATTTGCGTAGCAGTGACCATTCCTATCGCGGAAGACGCGTCCCTCTTTCAGCATATGGGCGAGCAAAGTTTTTGCCGTCGCTTCTTTTTCGGGAAAGAAGCGGCAGAGCTGATCTTCAGTCAGACCAGGGTACAGCGAGATGTTATGCAGCATTTCAGCGGCTTCCCGCTGATAGATCGCTGCGCGGTTTTTCAATACAATCACCACCCTTATTGCGCATTAAGGACGCATCAAGACGTATTAGGTACTGTCGGCAGCATAGCCACAGGCCGCTAATACGCAATCAATACGCCCTACTGCGTATTAAACTTTTTATTGCGTAATCATTGCGTCAAGGCGGACGTATTACGGTCATCTGCAAAACCTCCCCAATCAGAAATTGCCCAAAACAAAAAGAGCCGTGCCTGAAAAAAGTCAGGTACGACTCTGGGTGAAAATGTCCAACCTTTTTGGCTGAACCCTATTTTGAACATACTAATTGTAACACGCGGGATTATACACGTATATACAATCACTGCGCGGATGTTGTGCAGATGTAATGCAAGTGCGGCAAAAAACTTTTTGAGCGAGCATCATAATCAAATAATTCCGATGTCACCGCAAAATTCACTTCTGTTATGGAAATAGAACTGCTTTCGTGTTAGAATACAAATATATACACTGTGGAGGTCGAAGCACATGAACGAGAATAGTGCCATACGGCTTTTTGAGGATGAAAAAATACGTACCGCATGGAATGAAGAACAGGGAGAATGGTGGCTTTCCATTCAAGAACGTGGTTGCCGTTTTAGCAGAAAATTCTGACCCGAAACGGTACATAAAGAAAATGTGCACTCGTACTCCGGAATTGTCTGCCAACTGTGGTACAATTTGTACCATAGTTCAGATGATTGCCGCAGATAGCAAAATGCGACTTCTTTTGAAGAATCTGTGAATCTCTGACCATAGCGGCTGCGGCTGCCATCATAAAAAAATCCGGCGCTCAAAACGCCGGATTCAAAGCGGAGTTATTTTCCAAGCACAATGGATAGCTTGATTTCTTTTTCCGTTTCGCTCAGGTCGAAATCGCCGCCGTCGGCGACGGTTACGCGCAGCTCATAGAGTACGCCGTCCGTCAGCTCCGTCACAGCCGCGCCGCTCTCATCCGTGATTGACCACAGCTCGGGGGAAACCTTTACCAGCTTGCCGTCTGGGCCATAGGCGTAGAGTGTCAAATCGGAGGCGCTGCCGGACAGGTTGTTCATGCGGAAGGCCACCGTGGTGTTGGGATGCACATTGCGGATGGTTGCGGTATTGCGCCAGCTTGCAACCGTACCTTCGCCGCCGTCCTGTGCAAACTGATCCTGTGTAAGAACATTTCTTGCCGCCTGATCGAGATCGACCTCGCGGTATGGAAGCTCGGGCAGGTAGACAAAGCGGTCCTGCAGGCGGAGCAACTCCAGATAGCCGGTCGGGCAGTAGAGTGCATTTCCACTGTTGCCGGTGTACATGCCAATGGCCATATTATTGTAGCCGTACTTGTTGGACACATCCATCGTAAAGACAGTCTCGCCGGTTTCAAAGTCGAGAATGATGTACTGCCACATACCCGTGGTCAGATCCTGCACATAGCCGTAGATATAGCCCGTTGCGGTGGAGAGCTTCATGATCGCGGTGTCGCTCAGATCATTTCGGGTCCAGATGCTCTTCATCTCGTAGCCGCTGTCGGTTTTCACGGTGTCCACGCGCTCGACGCCGGGGGCGATCATGGCATTGCCCTTCATCAGCCAGTTCTGGTCATAAATGTTGGCGTAGCTCTGGATCGAAGAATCGTTGTTGGGGTCGGCAAGACCTGCGTTGCCTGCGCCGAACCAGTTGCAGACGATCGTGCTGACCGTGCCCTCGCCGTCATCGTAGACGATCGCAGAGTTCTCGATTGCCACCTGATAGCCATCGGGCAGATCGTCAAGCACCGGCGTTTTTGCCACGACCTTGCCGGTCTTCATGTCGAGCGCAAGAAGATTCACGGGGTCTGCATTGTCGGTGAACATCACAAGATTCGGCGTCAGCGTCGGAGAGCAGCCGCCGCCCCATGCAAGACCGCCGCCGGTGGTCTTATCGCCTTCTCCACTGACCTTCGCGCCGACGCTCTCATACGGCGTACACCAGACAGCCTCGACGCCATTGTTGGCGCGCAGCAGATAGCAATTCTTATTTGTCAGAATGACCGCGCCGTCCTTGGAGGCGGCAATGCCGTTCTCCGCACCCTCGCCGGGCGTCAGCTCGTAGACGAAAACCGCCTTCGACAGGTCGGTCTGCTCACCGTTGAGAATCGCTTCGATTGCCGAGTGGGCGATATAGCCGAGAACGCCCTGCTGCTGGCGCTCGGGATAGATGCGGAAGCCGCCGGTGGCGAACCAGAGGTTCCCGTCGTAGTCAAATACCACGGAAAGAAGATTCTGCGTCAGCTCCTTGCCGAGCGCGGCCTCTGCCGCCGCCTTGATGTCGATGTCAAGCACCTTTTCAAACTCGGGAAGGACATTGCCTTCCTCGTCCGTTGCGCGGAGCATCAGTACATGGTTGTTGCTGGTCGGGCAGACGATACGGTTTTCAGCGTCCAGAAAAGTATAGGAGCTTTGGATCAGGTAGCTGCCGCCGTCATGCTGCTTCGGGGAAAAATAACCGAGCGTCTTTGTTTCTTCCGCGTTCAGATCGCGGATGGCGATGCCGCCGAGCAGCGGAACGACCGCATGACCGTGGCTGTCAAAGTAAATGGCGGGCGATGCATTCGCGTTTGTCGTCTCATAGGAGACATGGATCTCCGGATAGATGCCGAGCGGCAGGATCTCGTCGGTTGAATCGGTGTTATAGCCGTCGTGATGGATGTTCGCATCACTCTTTGCCATGTAGGGGTTTTCCTCGACCTGCTTGGGCTGCAAGGCCTTCACGGGGAGTGCGCCGGATACCGGCGCAGAAGGTGTTGTTTCCTCAACAGGTGCGGCTGCCTCAGCCGGTGTTGCTGCAGCGGAAGGTGCCTGCGTATCCTCCGCCGGTGTCTGTGCTGCGCTGCAGGCTGCCATTGACAGGGTCAGTGCCCCCGCCAGCAGGAAACTGCCTACAGAATAAATCGGGTTTCTCTTTTTCATCAGTGATCCTCCTTGCTGTGTTGGTTGTGATCCGCTCGGGGCGAAGCAGACGGTTGTTTTTCCTCTACCCATGCATAAAGCCCATGCCGGAATGTTTCTTCCGTTATCGGCTCCAGCAGAAAGTAGTCTACGCGCAGCCGGAACGCATGCAGGGAAAAATCCAGCTCGCTGCACCAGATGATGCGCGTTTCCGGGAAAAGCGCCCGCAGGTGCTCCACTGCATTCAGCCCATCCACGCCCGGAAGGGAAATTACAGCGTTGGTCGGCGCATTTTTGCGCGCGACCTCAAAGAATACCTCCTGCCCGCGGTAGCAGTCCACTCTGGGAAACAGACCGTGCTCTGCGCAGAACCGTGAAAGCTGTTCTCTGTAAAAGGTCTCCTGCGTTTTGCTCTTTGTCAGCACGGCAATGTGGTACATAGCGCTCCGCCCCCTTTCTGCCGTCGTTGACTGTTTCTGCTTTCAGTATACGGAACGGTGCAGGCTTTTCAAGCCTTTTGGCACGAAAGCCCCAATTCCGGCACGAAATCGGTTTTTTCCGCCGTGCCGGAGCCGGAAAGTTGTGCTATAATCTAAATAGAAACTTTCCGGAAGGAGCCAGTCCGGCATGAGAATAGCAATTGTGGATGATCTTGAGACCGAGCGCGCGCAGCTGAAAACGCGCCTTACACGGCAGCTGCGCCTGTGCGGCGCAGAGGCGCAGCTATTGGAATTTGAAAGCGGCGAGAGCTTTCTCGCCGCAGAAAAAGAGCAGCGCTTTACCGCCGCGTTTCTGGATATTTACATGCACGGGATGAGCGGCATGGACGCTGCAAAGGAGCTGCGCAAAACGGACGCAGACTGCCTTCTGGTTTTTACCACGACCTCAACCGACCACGCGCTGGAGGGCTTTCAGGTCCGTGCGCTCCACTATCTCGTGAAGCCCTTTTCCGAGGAGGAGCTTTCCGCCCTGCTGGCCGAGATGCTTGCAAGGCTCCCCCGCCCCGAGCCGGTCCTGACGGTGAAGGTCAGCGGCAGCGATGTCCGTCTTTGCTACCGGGACATTATCTCGGCAGAGCATTTTGCACATCTGATCAACATCCGCACGACTGCCCTGAAAACGCTGGTCACCCGCCAGAGCTTTAAGGTGTTCACCGAGCCTCTGAAAAAAGATCCCCGCTTTTTCGTCTGCGGCAGAGGCATGATCGTCAATTTAGAGCACGCCGCAGATTTTCGGGACGGTGCCTTCTGCATGACAGACGGCAGCAGCGTCTATGTCAGTCAGGAGCTTTTAAAGCCTGCCCGGCAGGCGTTTATGGAATTTCTGCTGCAAAGGGAGCGTATGAAATGAAGGATATTCTGCGTCCGATTTTGGAGCTTCTCGTCGTACTCCCCGGCCTTTTGCTTGGATATTTCCCTGTAAAAACCTATCTGAAGCAGTCCCCCGGAAGGCTGGCCGCCTGGCTTTTTCCCTTGATGGCGTGCCTGTGCATCGGCAGCGGGCTTGCCTGCTATCGGCTTCATGCTTCCACGGTATTTGCCCTTGCGGGGGTCGCGCTGGCTGCGATCTGCCTGTATACCGGAACGCTTACCATCTCCCTCTGGAAATCCGGTACGATTGCGCTGTCCGTCTGCGCGGTGTTCGCGTGCGTGAACAGCCTGTCCCGTGCCGTCAGCGCCGCGATCATCCGGAATCTGCAGCTGCCGCCGGACGGACCGTGGCTCTGCCTGGGCGCCTGCGTGTTCTATAACGCCGTTTGCTGGGTCATCGTGCTGGCCGCGTATTATCCGGCGACACATGCGGTGCGTGCAATGGTCGAGGACGATAATTTCGCGCAAACATGGTATGTGTTCTGGGTCCTGCCGCTGGCATTCATCCTTTTGAACATTTTCATGATCCCGCGCTATCAGGCAACGCTCCAGACCGGTCGCGTACTGCAGGGCTATATTGTGCTAAGCAGCGCACTTCTGGTTTTTATGTTCTGCTTCAATGCGATTTTCCTGCTGATGGCAACCAGCCTCAACCGCAATGCAAAGCTGCAGCAGGAGAACCAGTTTCTTTCGATGCAGCAGCAGCGCTATGAAAACCTCAGGACCGCCATCGAGGAAGCGCGGCAGGCACGGCACGATATGCGCCACCAAATCCAGCAAATTTCTGCGCTGGCCGAGGCAGGTGACCTGGAGAACCTGAAAAGCTACCTTGCAAAGACCGTCTCCCGCATCCCGAATCTTGATATGTGCTTCTGTGAAAACCGTGCGGCGGACAGTGTTGTCGGCTATTACTGCGCCATGGCAAAGCGCGATGAGATCCCCTTCCGCGCCAGACTCGACCTGCCGGAAACACTGGCGGTTGACGAGATCGATATGTGTCTCGTGCTTTCCAACCTGCTGGAAAATGCGCTGGAGGCAAGCCTTCGCACCGCACCGGGCAGGCGGCAGATCGAATTGACCGCCTATCTGCATGCGGATCGGATCCTTCTGATCGAGGTTGAAAATGCGTTTGACGGCGAGGTCAACGAAAAGAACGGCGTTTTCCGCTCATCCAAGCGGAGGGAAAACGGTATCGGTATCCAGTCCGTCACCCATATTGCAGAGAAAAACGGCGGCACAAGTACGTTTACCTATCAAAATGGCACCTTTTCCGCCAAAGTCATGCTCTGCGGGTGTTAGTACCGCCCGACCGTATAGACGAAGCATAAGAAAAAAAGCAGGGACGCAGCCAACGGATATACCGAAGGCCGCGTCCCCGCTTTCGCTAGTGCGCCCGGCATGGGTAACAACTAGGTGGTGAAAGACCACTACGCGCTCGGCAGTAGGAAGGGAAAGAACGAGACGGTGCAAGTGACCTGCTGGAAGCAATACTGGGCAGGGATAACCTGAACAGCGCCCACAAGCGGGTCAAGAGAAACCACGGCGCAGCGGGAATCGACGGAATGACCGCAGAGGAAGCACTGCCGTGGTTGAAGGAACACAGGGGAGAACTTTTGCAGAGCATCCGGGACGGAAGCTATATGCCCAGCCCGGTGCGGCGGAAGGAAATCCCGAAACCGGATGGCAGCGTGCGAAAGCTGGGAATCCCCACGGTAGTAGACCGTGTGATTCAGCAGGCAATCGCACAGAAGCTGCAAAGCATTTGGGAGCCTTTGTTTTCAGACAGTAGCTATGGCTACCGTCCGAAGCGAAGCGCCCAACAGGCGATTCAGAAAGTCAAGAAATATGCGGAAGAAGGATACCGATACGCCGTGTCGGTAGACCTGTCCAAATATTTCGATACACTGAACCACGAGCTGCTCATGACTCTGCTGCACCGACAGATACAGGATATGCGCGTACTGCGCTTAATAAAGAAGTATCTGAAAAGTGGTGTAATGGAGAATGGTGTGATTTGCAAAACGGAAGAAGGTTCGCCACAGGGTGGACCGTTATCTCCTTTGCTGGCAAACATCTACCTCAATGAATTTGATTGGGAGATGTACCACAGAGGGGGTAAAGCTGGTTCGGTACGCAGATGACATTGTGGTGTTTGCCAAGAGCAAACGCGCAGCAGAACGCCTGTTGGAATCCTGCCGGAAGTATCTGGAAGGCAGGCTGAAGCTGAAAATGAACACGGAAAAGAGCAAGGCGACCAGCATCTTTGCACAGAAGAATTTCAAGTTTCTTGGATTTTGTCTGGGCAAGAATGGTCGCGGCATCTTTATCCGTGTGCACCGAAAGTCTCTTGACAAAGCAAAGAAAACGCTGAAACTTCTTACAAAGCGAAACCGTGGACGCAATGTCCACAGAGTGATGCAGGAAGTAAAGGTATTTATCCGCGGTTGGATTGGCTATTTTCGAGTAGCCGATATGAAGCGGACGCTGCTGTCTTGGGATGAATGGATGCGGCGCAGATTCCGAATGTACATCTGGAAGCAGTGGAAGAAGCCCAGAACGAAGGTGGCCAATTTGAGAAAGCTGGGTATCCCGGCTGACAAGGCTTACCAGTGGGGCAATTCCAGACTGGGATATTGGCGTATCGCCGGTAGTCCTGTATTAAAGTGTTCCATTACAAACGAAAGACTCGCAGCAGCGGGATACTTTAGTATCCTCAACTACTACGAGTCCTTGTACTTATGCGGTTGAACCGCCGTGTACCGGTCGGTACGCACGGTGGTGTGAGAGGTCAGCTCTTCGGTTAAGAGAGCCTCCTGCTCGATTCATACTTTATTCAATCTTTACAGCAGTTCTACGCCTGCATCTTTACAGGCCTGCGTGGTCGCGTCATCCCACAGGCTGACCTGGACTTCACCTACATGGGCTTTGCCCAACAGCAACATGCACAGGCGGCTCTGGCCAATGCCGCCGCCCATCGTCAGGGGCAGAGTGCCATCCAGCAGCATCTTGTGGAAGGGCAGCTCCGCACGCTGCGGGCAGCCTGCTTCGGCCAGCTGGCGGCGCAGGGCGTCGGCGTCAACGCGGATGCCCATGCTGGACAGTTCCAGCGCACAGCCCAAAGGCTTGTGCCAGAAAAGGATATCGCAGTTCAGCGCCCAATCGTCATAGTCGGGGGCACGGCCGTCGTGGGGCTTGCCGCACTTGAGCTTGCCGCCGATCTGCATAATGCAGATGGTGCCGTGCTCCTTGGCATAGGCGTTCTCGCGCTGTTTCGGGGTGAAGTCGGGGTATATATCTTCCAACTCCTGGGTCGTGACAAACGTCACTTCGCGGCCAAGGTGGATGTTATTTTTCAGTTCAGGGAACTTCCAGCGCAGCTCGTCAGAGGTCGCGCAGACCGCATCCACAATATCCCGTACAGTCTCCTGCAAAAATTCCAGTGTGCGCTGGTCGGCGGTGATAACGCGCTCCCAGTCCCACTGATCCACGTAGATGCTGTGCAGGTTGTCCAGTTCCTCATCGCGGCGGACAGCGTTCATGTCGGTCACAATGCCCTGGCCGGGGCGGAAGCCGTACTTGTACAGGGCATAGCGCTTCCACTTTGCCAGACTGTGGACGACCTCGGCGTGCTTGTTCAGGCTGGGCACATCGAACTCGACCGGGCGCTCCACACCGTTCAGATCGTCGTTCAGGCCGCTGCCCTGCATGACGAACAGGGGAGCCGTGACGCGCTTAAGGTGGAGCGCCATGCAGATCTTCTCCTGGAAAATCGTCTTGATCAGACCAATGGCTTTCTGGGTGTCGTACAGGCCCAGCAGGCTTTGGTAGCCTTCCGGAATGGTAATGCTGCTCATATTACATTCTCCTTTTCTTTTCCAAATAGACCCTATTTCTTACGCTTTGGCAAACTGGCTTTCGTACAGGTTCTTATAGAAACCTCCCTGCGCCAGCAGTTCGTCATGCGTACCGCGCTCAATGATGTTGCCGGCCTTCATCACCAAAATCTGGTCGGCGTTCTTGATGGTGGACAGACGGTGGGCCACGATAAAGCTCGTGCGGCCCTTCATCAGTTCCTCAAAGGCATCCTGCACCAATACCTCGGTGCGGGTATCGATGCTGGACGTTGCCTCGTCCAAAATCAGAATCGGCGGGCGGCGCAGCATGACACGCGCAATGCAAAGCAGCTGGCGCTGGCCCTGGCTGATGTTGCCGCCGTCCTCAGCCACCTGGGTATCATACCCGTTGGGCAGGCGGCAGATAAAACTGTGGGCGCGGGCTTTTTTTGCCGCCGCGATGATTTCCTCGCGGGTAGCGTCCGGCTTGCCGTAGGCAATGTTCTCGGCAATCGTACCGGCTTTCAGCCATGTCTCCTGCAAGACCATACCCAGGTTGCCGCGCAGGCTGTCCCGGGTCACGGTATCAATGGGGTGTCCATCGACCCGCAACGTGCCGCCGTTGATCTCATAGAACCGCATCAGCAGGTTGACCAGGGTCGTCTTGCCGCAGCCGGTGGGGCCGACAAGGGCAATGCGCTGGCCGGGTGCGACCTTCAAATTCATGTCCTCAATCAGGGGAACATCGTCCACGTAGCGGAACTTGACGTGGTCGAACTCGACGCTGCCCGCACCGTGGGGCAGTGCCACCGCGTCAGGGGAATCTGGCGTGATGGGTGTCTCATCGATGAGGTCAAACACGCGCTGTGCGCAGGCAAGGGCGTTCTGCAATTCGGTCATAACGTCGGAGATATCGTTGAAGGGCTTCGTGTACTGGTTCGCGTAGTTCAAAAACACCGACAGCTGACCGACCGTGATGCCGCGCGCAATGGCGACGAATGCGCCCAGCACGCCGACGGCGGCGTAGACCAGCGCATTGACAAATCGGGTGCAGGGGTTCGTGGTGGAGGAGAAGAACGTCGCCTTGACGCCGCACTTCTGCAAATCGAGGTTGATCTTGTCAAAGCGTTCCTCGGCGCGGCTTTCGTAGCCGAAGGCACGAACCATATGCTCATTGCCAACCAGCTCTTCCACCAGGCTGGTCATCTCGGCGCGGGTCTCACTCTGCACCTTGAACATAGAATAGGTATGGGTGGCAATAAACCGCGCCACAAAGATGGACAGTGGCGTCAGCGCCACGACCACCAGCGCAATGCGCCAGTCAATGAAAATCATCACGCCCAGCGTGCCAAAAATCGTCAGCACGCCGGTAAACAGCTGGGTAAAACCCATCAACAAACCGTCGCTGAACTGCTCTACATCGGTGGTGATGCGGCTGATAGCGTCGCCGGGGCGGTGGGCGTCCATATATTTCAGCGGTAAAATTTCCAGCTGCTCAAACGCCTTGACGCGCATGTCCCGCACGACCTGGAAGGTGATGCGGTTGTTCACAACATTCATCAGCCATTGGGACAGCGCCGTGCAGGCGATTGTGCCCGCCATGAGCAGTGCGATTTTGCCAAGGCCCACGAAGTCGACCTCACCGGGGCCGAGAATCATATCCACGGCCTTGCCGGACAGCACCGGGGCCAGCAGGGTAGTGACCACTGTGATCAACGCAAATGTCAGCGTCAGGATGACCATGCCGGTGTAGGGGCGGATCAGCTTCAAAACGCGATGGATGGTGTTTTGGTTCAGTTTTTGTTTTTGCTTGCTCATAGCGTTTTGGCCACCTCCTCCTTGCTCAGCTGGCTCAGGCAGATTTCCTTATAAACTTCGCAGCTTTGCAGCAGCTCGGCGTGGGGAGCATCGCCCACAAGCTTGCCGTCGTCCAGCACCAGGATATGGTCGGCACGCTGCACGCTGGCCGCACGCTGGGAGACGATGAACACCGTCATACCACTCGTTTCCTCTTTAATAGCCTTGCGCAGCGCCGCGTCAGTAGCAAAATCCAGCGCCGAGGCACTGTCATCGAGAATCAGAATCTTCGGCTTTGGCACCAGTGCGCGGGCAATCGTCAGGCGCTGGCGCTGCCCGCCTGAGAAGTTGCGGCCTGCAGTCTCGACCGGGGCGTCCAGCATGCCGGGTTTGCCGCGCACGAACTCCGCCGCCTGGGCAATCTCCAGCGCCTGCCAAATCTCCTCGTCGGTCGCACCGGGGGCGGCCCACTGCATATTGTCGCGGATGGTTCCGGTGAACAGCACGGCCTGCTGGGGCACGATGCCCACCATGCCGCGCAGCTGTACAAAGCTGTACTGCTTTACATCGTGGTCAAACAGCGTCACGCCGCCGTTATCGGCATCATAGAAACGGCAGACAAGATCAATCAAGGTCGATTTGCCGCTGCCGGTGCCGCCGATTACACCGATGGTCTCACCGACTTTGGCCGTAAACGAGATATCGGTCAGGCTGGGTGCGCCTGCCCCCTTGTAGGTGAAGTTGACATGGTCGAACTTCGCCGCGTCGGCCGCATTCGCAATGTCCAGCGTCGCCGTGCCAGGATCCTCCATCGTGGTATGGGTGTTTAAAATTTCATTGACGCGCATACCGCTGGCCAGGGCACGCGTGACCGAGACGACCAGGTCCGCCAGGCGCAGCAGACTCAACAAGATTTGGCTCATATAGTTGATAAGGGCAATGACCTCGCCCTGGGTCAGCGCACCGGCATCGACCTCGACACCGCCGCGCAGCAGCAGGGCCACCACAGCCAGGTTGACGACGAGATAGGTCAGCGGGTTCATCAATGCGGAGATACGCCCAGCTGCGAACTGCAATCTTTTCAGGTGGTCGTTCGTCTCCACAAAGGCGGCCAGCTCGTCCGCCTGGCGGGCAAAGGCACGCACAACGCGGGCACCTACGTAGTTTTCGCGGGTCAGCAGCGTCACGCGATCCAGGCCATTCTGTGCCTCGTGGTAGATAGGCACCGTCACGCGCATGATGGCCCATATGATGAGCGACACCATAATCGTCACGCCGATAAACAGCAGCGTCAGCTTCGGGCTGATGGAGAACGCCATAATCAGCGCACCGATAACGATGAACGGCGAACGCAGCAGCAGGCGCAGCGTCAGGTTGACGCCGTTCTGCACCTGATTGATGTCGCTGGTCATACGGGTGACCAGTGTCGGGGTGCCGATGCCATCCAGTTCGCTGTAACTCAGTGTGTCGATATGGCGGAACAAGTCCTTGCGCAGCGCCGTACCAAAGCCCAGCGCCGCCGTAGCGGAGAACCACTGGGCCGTCAAACTGCTGGCAAGACCGATGGCCGCCAGCAAAACCAGCAGACCGCAGCGCGTCCAGATGAAAGCCGCGTCCTGATTTTTGATGCCTGTGTCAATAATGCTGGCAATGACCAGCGGCACGAACAACTCAAAGCAGGCTTCCAGCATCTTGAACAGTGGCGCTAACAGGGCTTGCTTCTCGTAGCCCTTGATGTAGCGCATCAATTTGTGCATTGAAACCACCTCAAACTAAAAATTAACAATATCGGTTTATTATATCACATATTTTCCCGCTTGTCATTGCATGAAGCTACATATTTCGATGACTATTTATTTGCCCGGCGTCTATACTTTCAATGGACACATTGTTGAGGGAGGATATGCAAATGTTCTGGCTTTACCGATATAAAGGTTTTTCCCGCACGGCGGCACGCACCGTGCATACGGCGGTGGTGCTGGCCGGGCAGCAGGGGTGTTCCCAGGCCGACACCGGCCACCTGCTGCTGGCGCTGGTGCAAACTGCTCGAGGCACGGCGGCGGATTTTCTGCGCCGCAAGCGTGTGACAGCCACGGCGCTGGCTGGGTGCAGCGCCGCCCGAAGCCTGGGCAGCCCCCGGCAGCTGCATTCCCGTGACCTGGCCCCCGAGTTGACCAAGGCCATGGAATTTGCCGTGTTGGGGGCCCACGCCGCCAGCGCCGCTAAGGCCGAGAATGAGCACCTGCTCTGCGCGATGCTCGAGGATTCGTCCTGCACGGCCAGCCGGTGGATGGCATCCTTAGGGATCGAGCTGCCCCAGGCCGCGCGGGAGTGCCGCCAGCTTTCCGGGCAATTCGTGCTGCCCGCGCAGCCGCGTATGTCGTCCAGCCGCACCGGGCGCCCCAGCGAAAAATACGGCCGCGACCTAACCCGCCTGGCGCAGGAGGGGCGGCTGGACCCGGTGCTCTGCCGGGACGACGAGCTGAACCGGATGATTGAAATTCTCTGCCGCCGCCAGAAGAACAACCCTTGCCTGCTGGGGGAGCCTGGCGTCGGCAAAAGTGCCCTGGCTGAGGCGCTGGCCCAGCGCATTGCCAGCGGGCAAATCACCCCGGCGCTGCGAGGCAAGCGGTTGTTGGCGTTGGACATGGCATCCATGGTTGCGGGTACAAAGTACCGCGGCGATTTCGAGGAACGGTTCAAAAATCTATTGGAAGAACTGTACCGCGACCGCTCCACCGTGCTGTTCATCGACGAGATACACATTATTGCCGGGGCCGGTGCGGCGGAGGGAGCCATCGACGCCGCGAGCATCCTAAAACCGATGCTGGCCCGTGGGGAGATACAACTCATCGGCGCAACGACGCCGGAGGAATACCGCAAAACAATTCAAAAAGATTCAGCGCTGGAACGCCGTTTTGGCAAGGTCATGGTGGAGGAACCCGCCCCCGCCGACGCCGAAAAAATCTTAAACGGCCTGATGCCCCGGTACGAGCGCTACCACGGCGTTGCTATCCCACCGCAGGCCATCCATGCGGCGGTGGAGTTGAGCGTGCGCTATTTACCGGGGCGTTTCCTGCCCGACAAGGCCATTGACCTGCTGGATGAAGCAGCCGCCGCCCGCCGCATTGCCGACACCGGCGGCGAGAAAAAAGCGTTAAGCCCCGCCGACATCGCCCATGTGGTCAGCAAGGCCAGCGGCGTGCCCGCCGAACGGGTAGGCGAGGCCGAGCGTGAGCGGCTGGCACACCTGGAAGAGCGCCTTTCTGCCGAAGTCATCGGCCAGTCACGGGCCGTCGCCGCCGTGGCATCAGCCATCCGCCGCAGCCGTACCGGCTTGCGGGAGAGCGGGCGGCCCATCGGTGCCATGCTGTTTTTGGGGCCGACGGGTGTGGGTAAAACGCAGCTGGCCCGCACGCTGGCAAAATGCTGGTTCGGCAGTGAGAAAGCCCTGCTGCGCTTTGATATGTCGGAGTATATGGAGCGCCACACCGCGGCGCGGCTCATTGGTGCGCCGCCGGGCTATGTGGGCCACGACGAAGGCGGTCAGCTGACCGAGGCCGTGCGCCGCCGACCATACAGCGTCGTATTGTTTGACGAAATCGAAAAGGCACACAGCGATATCCAAAATCTATTGCTGCAAATTTTCGAGGACGGCAGCCTGACCGACGCGCAGGGGCGAAAAGCGGATTTTTCCAACACAATTATTTTGCTTACGTCCAATTTAGGGGCGCGGTGCCTTTCGGGACAGACGGCCCCGCTGGGTTTCGGTGCGGTAACTTCCGAGACGAGCCGCCGCAGCCAGCAGGCCGTGCAGGAGGCAAAAGAATTTTTCCGCCCCGAACTGATGGGCCGTCTGGACGAGACAGTTTTGTTTGACCCGCTCGGCCCGGCACAACTGGAGGGCATTGCCGACAGGCTGCTGTGCGAACTGGAACAGCGCGCCGCCGCACAGGGCTACACGCTGCGCCATACCGCTGCCGCTGCCAAAACGCTGGCAGGAGACAAGGTACCACCCTACGGTGCGCGGGAGCTGCGCCGCACCGTCAGCCGCGCAGTGGAGCAAGCCCTCGCTGACCGTATTGCCGCCGGGACCGCCCACCCCGGCGGCATTTACACCGCTGACGTCGATGCGGAAGGGAATATTATTTTGACTGAGGGTACGTTGGCGGCGTGTGTATAAAAAAATGAGGTACCTGCCATCTCGGCAGATACCTCGTTTCTCTGTCAATCTTTCACGTACAGCCCACAGTGGCACGGCCCATGGTAGTTTGGGTCGGCCAGCTGTTCTTTGAACTCTTTGCAGATGCAGATATTCTCCGGGATGTGCTGCAAGCGGCAGGGGCAATACCCACCGGTGCGCTTGAGCCCCTCACAGATGTTCTTCACGATCTCGGCATCAGGATTCAGGTGAAATTTTGACTTATCCATAATGTTACCTCGTTTACGGCTTGACGCGGAACTCCTGTTCGCAGTAGATGCAGCGGTAACGGCCGCTAGGCGTCAAAGCAAAGATGTGGTCACAGCCTTCCTCAATGGAGGTGATGCAACGCGGGTTCGTGCACTTGATGACATTGACCAGGCGCTTGGGCTGCTCAGGGTGCTTTTTCTCCGTCACATGGCCGTTCTTGATAAAGGTGATGGAGATTTTCGGATCGACATAGGCGAGGATGTCAAAGTTCAGCCCGGACACGTCGCCCTCAATCTTTATTATATCCTTTTTGCCGTCCTTTTGGCTACGGACATTCTGCAAAAGCGCCACACTGGCATTGGTTAATTTTTCCAGCTCCATCATGTGGTACAGGGCCAGTCCGGTGCCTGCGGTGATGTGGTCAATAACCACACCGTTCTGAATCTCATCAACCTTCAACATTGAACGCTACCTCCCCGGTCTTGGGGTCTTTCAGACCCAGCAAAGTCATGATCAGCGCCATACGCATATATACGCCGTTCTGCACCTGGTCAAAGTAGGCCGCACGCGGGTCGTCGTCCACATCCAGCGTGATTTCATTCACGCGGGGCAGGGGATGCAGCACCGGCATATCCGCGGGGGCCAGAGCCAGCTTTTCCTTTGTCAGGACATAGCTGTTTTTCAGGCGGATGTAATCTTCTTCATTAAAGAACCGCTCACGCTGGACGCGGGTCATGTAGAGGACGTCCAAATCGGGCAGAGCCTCCTCCATGCTGCGTGTCTCAACATAGGGGATGTTGTTAGGTTCGAGAATTTCTTTGATAATGTAGTCCGGCACACGCAGTTCTTCGGGGGAGATGAGCACGAACTTCATGCCCGGCAGGCGGGACAGGCTCTTGATCAAGCTATGCACCGTGCGGCCAAACTTCAAATCGCCGCAGAAGCCGATGGTCAGGTGGTCAAGATGGCCTTTGCGCTGGCGAATCGTCATCATATCCAGCAGCGTCTGGGTGGGGTGGCTGTGGCCGCCGTCACCGGCGTTGATGACCGGGATGCGGCTGTACCGGGACGCACGCAGCGGTGCGCCCTCCTTGGGGTGGCGCATGGCGGCAATATCGGCCACGCAGCTGATAACACGGATGGTATCGGCGACTGTCTCGCCTTTGGATGCGCTGGATACACCGGCATCGGGGAAGCCCAATACCTGGCCGCCCAGGTTCAGCATAGCAGCCTCAAACGAAAGGCGGGTGCGGGTGCTCGGCTCATAAAACAGCGTTGCCAGCCGCTTGCGGGCGGCAACGTCTTTGTATGCGGCCGGGTCGTCGTGGATACGGTCGGCAAGGTCCATTAAGCTGAGCGTTTCTTCCAGCGTAAAGTCCGCCGGATCGATCAAATGTCTCATACACAATCCCCTTTGTTTAACTCTAATCTATTCTAAGCGGCGGTATACCGTTTAAAATCAAACCAGCTTGCGCACCATCGCAAAGTCAAAGAAATCCGTGTAGCAGGTCTGGCAGCACAGGACCGGCTTGCAGGTGCGGGAGTAGAAAATTTCATCCAGCTGCAAAAGTGCCTGTTCCGGTTTTAGCCCCAGCTGGCGGCGGATGCTCGGCGTACCCTGCACAGCGTGCAGGGTCGTCAGCGTTTCGGTCACTTCCGTATGGCAGTGCTGCGCCACGATTTCAAAAATCGGGCGGCTGAAATCAATGGTATCCAGCCGCTTGCCGCCAAACAACGCCAACGGTAAAATATCGGTGGAGTAAAGCACCGGCGTTTCATCTGCCAGTACCCGGCGGCGCACAAATACCAGTGTTTGCTCCTTTTCCGGGTCAAGTGCCAGCTTTTTGATAAGTTCCGGCGTGGCGGTCTCCTTCGTGACCATCAAGGTGTCACTATGCGGCACACGGCCAATAGCGCGGATCATCCGGTTAAATTCCAACTTTTGGTCCATGCGGTTTTCCACCTGCACCACGTCGCGATTGACCAGCGTACCGATGCCGCGCACACGCTCCACATAGCCGTCACGCTCCAAATCGCTCAGGGCGTCGCGCACCACGGTACGGCTCACGCTCAGAACATCGGCCAATTCCAATTCACTGGGCAGCTGGGTGGCTTTGGCATAGCGGCCACCGCGCAGCTCATCCAACAAACGCTGGGAGGCCTGCTGGCTGCGCAGTTCGCCGCCAAGGCGGCTTTCCGTCGTCTTATTCATTCGCAAATTCCTTTCGTGCCCGGCATACGTCAGCCAGGCAGCATTTGTCGCAGTAGGGCTTGGTGCGGGCCGTGCAGACCGCACGGCCATGATCCACCAGCCGATGGCAGAAGCCGTTGCCTTCCTCGGGCGGGATGATTTTCCACAGCTCTTTTTCGACCTTGGCGGGTTCTTTGACATTATCCACCAGCCCGATGCGGTTGCACAGGCGGATGCAGTGGGTGTCCGTCACAATGGCGGGCTTGCCGAATACATCGCCCATAATCAGGTTTGCGCTCTTTCTGCCCACGCCGGGCAGCGCCAGCAGCGCATTAAAATCATCGGGCACATGGCAGTCATATTGGTCGCGCAGCAACCGCATACAGGCCGAAATATCCCGCGCCTTGCTGTGCCCCAGCCCACAAGGCTTGACAATGGCCTCGATTTCCTCCGGGCTGGCCGCAGCCAGTTCTTTCACCCCGGGATACTTGGCGAACAGATCCTGCACCACCACATTCACGCGGGCATCGGTACACTGGGCCGCCAGCCGCACCGATACCAAAAGCTGCCACGCATGGTCATAATCCAGCGTGCAGTCAGAGTCGGGGTATTCTGCTTTCAGCCGTGCAATGCAGACTGCCGCCAATTCTTGTTTCGTCACTGCTTTTTCTCCGTTTCTGTTCTTTTCATTTGATTTTACCACGTGTGTTTGATATAATCAAGAGCAGAAGTATGACGTTTTGGTACACTATCTCAAACTTATCTTAAAAAAGGAACACGAAATGGAGCCATTGGCACAACGCCTGCGCCCCCGCAGCCTGGATGAAGTCTGCGGGCAGCAGCATCTACTCGGCAAAAATCAGGTATTCCGCCGCACGGTCGAGAGCGGCAAGATCCCCAACATGATCTTCTACGGTCCTTCCGGTGTTGGCAAAACGACGGTTGCCAGCATCATTGCGGCGGGCAGCGGTATGCAGCTGCACAAGCTCAACGGTACGACGGCCTCCACCAGCGATATCAAATCAGTGCTGGCGGATATCGGCACCTTGGGCGCGGCCGGGGGCATCTTGCTGTATCTTGACGAGATCCAGTATTTCAACAAGCGCCAGCAGCAAAGCCTGCTGGAATGCGTGGAGCAGGGCACCGTCACCCTGATTGCCTCCACGACCGAGAACCCCTATTTTTATGTATACAACGCCCTTTTATCCCGCTGCACGGTGTTTGAGTTCAAATCGCTGACGGCGGACGATATCCGCGTCGGCTTGCAGAACGCCGCCGCTCGACTGGGGGCCGAGGATAAAACGCCTATCTTGATTCCCGACGATGCGCTGGACTATCTGGCCCAGAGCGCGGGCGGCGATATGCGCAAAGCGCTGGGCAACCTGGAATTTGCCGTGACCGCCGCGCCGATTGAAAATGGCAGCCGCACTATCACGCTGGACATGGTACAGCAGGTGGCCGTACGTACCGCCATGCGGTATGATAAACTGGGCGACGACCATTACGATATCGTCTCTGCCTACCAGAAATCCATGCGCGGCTCTGACCCCGACGCAGCGCTGCATTATTTAGGCCGCCTGCTGGAAGCGGGCGACCTGCCCAGCGCCTGCCGCCGCCTGATGGTCTGCGCGTGTGAGGATGTCGGCCTGGCCTGGCCGCAAATTATCCCCATTGTCAAAGCGGCGGTGGATATCGCCAACGCCGTTGGCCTGCCGGAGGCCCGCCTGCCGCTGGCAGATGCGGTCGTGCTGGTTGCCACCGCGCCCAAGTCGAACTCCGCCCACGATGGCATCAACGCCGCCATTGCGGACATCCAGGCCGGGCGCACCGGGCCCATCCCGCGCCAGCTGCAAAACAAACACTACGACGGCGCGGATGCCAAGATCAAGGGTCAGCATTACCTCTACCCACACGATTACCCCAATCACTGGGTCGCCCAGCAATACCTGCCCGATGCTATCAAGGATCGCCAGTATTACGTCCCCGGCGAGAACAAGAACGAGCAGGCCTTTGCCCAATATTGGAAGAAAATCAAGGGAGAATAACCGCTGTGGCCGACTTTTGCGATTTCAAAAAAATTCTATCCTACCGCAGTGTGTGGATGGCCCTTGCCGCCTTGTGGGTGGTATATCACCATATTTCGCTTACCCCCCCTGTGCGTTTTTGCAGGTCTTAAAAAGCTGCGGGGCAGGCGGTGTTGACATTTTTGTGTTTGCCTCAGGACTCGGGTGCTATCACTCGCTGAAAAAGGACCCTGATACGCTCATCTTTATTAAAAAGCGTCTTATCAAGATTGTACCTGCTTATTATCTCTGTGTCACGCCTTGGGTCATTTATGACGGCCTGCGCCTGGGTACCACGGTGCAGGGTGTGGTCGCCACTTACTTAGGAGTAGACAGTTTATTTGGCCTTGGCTTGGGCCTATGGTCTGTATTGGTTTCCGTTTATCCTGATTGCACCTGGGCTGTGTATTGTACTGTCCCTGCTGGCCGCCTGCCTGGATAAAGTTTCCCCGCAAATCATCCGCGGCTGTACGTTCCTGGGCGGATGCACGCTGGAAATTTACGCTGTTCACGCTTTTGCTTTCCAGGTCTTTCGCGATGCACTCTCGGACGACATCTTGTATGGCACGGACAAGCGCTGGCTTCTGCTTTCCGTCCTGTCTGTGCTCTTTGCCGTTTTGCTTGCCCGCGTAATGGCGCGATTGACCGCCAAAACACAAAAGCAGCCCGCCCAACAAACCTGACTGAAATAGGAGAAATTTATGTCTGACCTTCACTGCGAGACCATTACGTTTCCGTCGTCGGACGGACGCCATACATCCTCCGCTGTGCTGTACACGATGCCGGATAAGCCTGTGCGGGCAGTCATCCAGCTGAGCCACGGTATGTGCGAGTATGTGCGCCGCTACGCGCCCATGGCCGAGTTCTACGCCGCCCACGGCATTGCACTGGCGGGCAATGACCACCTCGGCCACGGCGACACCGCCAAGGCAGGGGAGCACGGCCACTACGGCGAGCCGGATGGCCGTCTGCATCTGCTGAACGACCTGCACACAATGAACGGCTTGCTCCATGAGCGTTTCCCGGATACGCCCATTATCCTGTACGGCCACAGCATGGGCAGCTTTTACGCGCGCTGGTACGCCGAAAAGTGGCCGGAGAGCATCACGGCACTGGTTATTTCCGGCACGGCAGGTCCCAGCTTTATGAACGTCATCGGCCAAAAACTAGCCGGGCTGATTGCCCGCGTCAAGGGGCCGCGCTATGTTTCGCCGCTGATGGTCAAGCTGAATTTTGGCAGCTATTGCAAGAAAATTGCAAACGCCCAATCACCCAATGCCTGGCTTTCCCGCGACGAAAACGTTGTGAAAACCTACGATGCCGACAGCCTGTGTACCTTCCAGTTCACCGCCGCCACCTACCGCGAAATGCTGACAACGCTGAACCATGTCAGCACCAAGGCGTGGGCGCAGGCCATCGACAAAGACCTGCCCATTCTGCTGATTGCCGGTGACAGTGACCCGGTGGGCGGCTACGGCAGTGGCGTGCGCAAGGTCTGGGCCATGCTGGGTGACGCCGGTGTCAACGACCTGACCTGCCAGATTTTTGAGGGCGGCCGCCACGAACTGCACAACGAGATCAACCGCGACGAGGTCTTTGACTACGTGCTGACCTGGATTGAAGATCACATTTAAACCACGCTGTATCGCATCCTCCGCCACATTGGCGGAGGATTTTTATTTTTCCTCTTGACAAATCCATATTGCAGTTGTATCATTGTATTAAGTTCTTAACACAATGATACAACAAAGGAGCCTCCGTTATGAACTGGAACATCACAGCAGGCCGCCCGGTCTACGTGCAGCTTGTGGAACAGCTTGAGCTTGCGCTGGTGGCAGGGGAGTTCCCGCCCGGCAGCCGCATCCCGCCTGTGCGGGAGCTGGCCGCCGACGCGGGCGTCAACCCCAACACGATGCAGCGTGCCTTGCAGGAATTGGAAAGTCGCGGCCTGCTGCAGGCCCAGCGCACGGCAGGCCGCACCGTGACCGCCGATGACGCCGCACTACACGCCCTGCGCCGCCGCCGCGCCCAAACGCTGGCAGGGGAGTTCCTGCACCAGATGCACGCCCTGAGCCTGACCGAAACCGAAATTGAAACGCTGCTGCGCGAAACCGCACAGCAGCAGACAGAGGAGTAAACCATGGATGCTATTTATGAGGTACACGGCCTGACCAAACGGTATGGCCGCACCACCGCCCTGGACGGCGCAGAGTTTGCTGTCACACCCGGCAAGCTGGTTGGGCTGCTGGGCCCCAACGGCAGCGGCAAAACCACACTGCTGAAAATCTCTGCCGGGCTGCTTACACCCACAGCTGGCAGTGTGCTGGTCAATAAGACCCCCGTCGGTGTCTACACCAAGGCTGTCACCAGCTATCTGCCGGATCGGATGGCCCTGCCTACTGAGTTCACAGCCGCTGACGCCGTGAGCCTGTACAATGACTTTTTCCCCGATTTTGACAAGGCCAAGGCCGACGCCATGCTGGCTGATTTGCGCATCCAAGCTCACGACAAAATCGGTGCCATGAGCAAGGGGACGCAGGAGAAAATGCAGCTCTGCTTGACCATGAGCCGCGCCGCCAAGCTCTACCTGCTGGATGAACCCTTAGGCGGCGTTGACCCCGCTGCCCGCGACTACATTTTGCAGACGATCCTTCACAATTACAGCGAGGACGCCGCGCTGGTCCTGTCCACCCACCTGATTGGCGACATTGAAAAGGTGCTGGATGAGGTAATTTTCCTGCAAAACGGCAAGGTCCTTCACCAGGCCGCCGTTGACGAGCTGCGCGAGGAAACAGGCATGAGCGTTGATGCATACTTCCGGGAGGTCTACAAATGCTGACAAATTTATTGAAATACGAGTTCAAGGCCACGGGCCGCGTTGTCCTGCCGATTGCAAGCGGTGTGCTGGTGCTGAACATTTTCACCGGTATCCTGAGCCATTTTATCCAGAACACCTCTGACAGATTTCCGCTGGCCGGGCTGGCCCTGGTGTTGCTGAACCTGGCAGCGCTCGTCAGCCTTCTGGTAGTACTGGCGGTCTGCTTCTTTATTGAAGTGCAGCAATTTTACCGCCTGCTGGGCGACCGCGGCTACCTGATGCTGGCCCTGCCCGTGCAGCCCTGGAAGCATATTGCCGCCAAGGTTATTTGCGGCACGGCGTGGACCGTGTTCGGTATGTTATTTTCTTCCGTCTGCGCTGCGCTGCTTACAGGCGATTTTTCATTCAGCGCCCCTCATGCTGAGGATTTTGCCATCTGGGCTGTAATGGTGCTTATCGTTCTGGCCCTGATTGCGGGGGGCCTGCTGCACACCTACCTGGCCTGTGCTTTCGCCGGGCAGTTCACCCAGCAGCGCATGCTTATCAGCATCGCCGCCTACTTCGTCATCGGTTTTGCCGGGCAGATGGCGGCACTGGTAACTGCGTTTTTCGTTGCCCTCTATGGATACAAATATTTCAGCAGTATCAATTTCAGCACCGCATCGTCCATTTTTAGCTATGACAACAGTCTGCCTTTCCTGCTGCTTTCCATGCTGGCCGTCTTTGCGCTCATCGCCCTCGTCGATGCCCTTATGTGGGCACTGACCCAGTGGTTCATGACCAAGCGGCTGAATCTGGCGTAATTACAGAAAGTCCCGGATGCGCTCTGCGTCTTTCATGCCTTTGCTGTACAGTTTTTTCAGCGCCTCCTGGTCGCGGGTCAGCGTCTTGACGCCGCAGGTGTCGTCTGGCGCAATAATAAGCACCTTGCCCTCGGCGGTCAGCTTTTGGGCCAACGCAATACCTTCGTTATAATGCTGCGCCCGCAGGGCCAGCTGTTCGGCGGCGTGGGGGTATTTTCGGTGGATGACCCGCGCCAGCTTGCGGTCCGTGCCATCCGCGCGGATGGTGCCCACCGGCTTTGTCAGAATCAGCACAACCTTGTCGCAGCCGTCCGCAAAAGCCTTTTGCAAAGGGATCGTATCACCCAGCGCACCGTCATAATAAGGCACGCCGCCAATCTCAATAGGCTTGCACGCCACCGGGATGCAGCAGGATGCCATCAGCACGCGGTAGTCGTCCTGGCGCACATCGCCGCGTGTAAAGTACTTCGGCTTGCCAGTTGTGGCGTCTGTGGCGATCATGTACCACTCCATCGGATTAGCCGTCATCCTTTCAAAATCCAGAGGGTTTTCACATTCGCGGTTACTCAGTGTGCCGTAGATATATTGCAGGTTCAAAAACGACCCGCCGTGCAGCATATTTCCTGCGCCCATATATTCTTTGCGCATGGAGTATTCCTCATAGAACAGATAGTTCCGCCCGCGCTGGCTGCTTAAATAGGAGGCAAGGTTAGCGCTGCCTGCCGAAATGCCGATGCCGTAATCAAATTGTACGCCGTTGTCCATGCACCAGTCAAACACGCCCGCCGCATAGATGCCGCGCAGACCGCCACCTACATCGATGACTCCGATTTTTTCCATACAATAACCCCTCTTTCTACTCTCCAAAGTATACCACCCCCGCTGCCGCAAATCACCGGACAATCCCGGGCAAATGTATTGACTTTTGGTGTGAAAGCGCGTATATTCTTTTTACAGACTATTAGTCTGTAAAAAGGAGTGTATCCTATGCCGCGCAACAAATATCCGGAGCAAACCGTAGAAAAAATCCTTGACGCCGCCGCGTGCCTGTTTTCCCAAAAGGGCTATGCCCACACCACCTTGCAGGATGTCATTGACGAAACAGGACTTTCCAAGGGAGCCGTGTACCACCACTTTAAATCCAAAGAGGAAATTGCCGCCAAGGTGGGCGACCGTATGGGGGCGGAGTTTACGGCCACACTGGCCCATATCCGCGACGACGACGCCATGACCGGGCTGCAAAAATTGCAGGCCGTCTTTGCCGCGTCGCTATTGCCGCAGCGCCAGCAAGCGCTGGGCCGCGCACTGCCGCGCCTCTGGGATGACCCTCAGTTTCTTTCCATTGAGCTGCACGATTTGTTGGAAAAGACTGTTCCCATTTACATAACGCCGATGATTCAGCAGGGAATAACCGACGGCAGTATCCACACCGCGGACGCCGCTGCATTGGGGGAAGCCCTGTTTTTACTGGCAGACCTCTGGCTCCACCCGCTGACGCGCCCTACCACGCCAGACCAGCAACGGGCACGGTGCGCGGTGTTCCGCCAGGTAACGCATGGGATTGGGCTGGATCTGCTGACCGAGGAACAGAGTGCGCAGATGGTGAAGATGTGCGAGGAATAATGTAAAAACCTGCATTTGGCGGCTTGCACCGCCAATTTTATTTCGCATTTACAAACCGCCGGTCGGTTTATATAAAACAGTTTTCACAAAAACAGGAGACACACCCATGAACACTACCTTTTATAGATTACTTATCTGCCAAATCGTTACGCTGTTCGCCAATGCGGCACTGCGGTTTGTGCTGCCGCTGTACCTGCTGCGCAAGACCGGTTCCGCTGCGCTGTACGACGGCATCACGGCGGCGGCCCTGGTGCCGATGCTGGCGGGCACACTGTATGGAGGCATCCTGGCAGACAGCTGCCGCAAGCAAACGCTGCTGGCCGTTTTAAATTTCATCACTGCGCTGGGCCTGCTGGCCGCCGCAATCTGTTTGCGTCAAATCCCATCAACCGCCGTCGTATTGGGCACACTCTGCCTTTTGTACGCCGCCGAAGGTCTGTTCCAGCCCGCTGTACAGGCCTGCCTGCCGTTGTTGCTGCTTGGCCCGGCACTTACGCAGGGGAACGCCGCCATACAGCTCGCCGACACCATTGATGAACTGCTCGGTCCCTTGCTGGGCAGTCTGCTGCTGCAGTCAGTAGGGCTGCGTACATTGCTGATTTTCTGTGCGGTATGCCTTGCTGCAACGGCGTTATTTTTCCAAACGCTGCCCATCCCACAGCCAACACGCCAACCGCCTGCAGTTCCCGGGCAGCGGGCTGCCGTCAGCCCACTGCTGCGCCATGATCCGCAGCTGTTCGGCATGGTCGGTGTGCTGGCGCTGCTCAACCTGGCCGTTGTTCCGGCAATCACGGTCGGCGTACCCATCCTCGTTGTTCAATATCTGGCGCTGCCTGACCGAGCACTGGCATTCACCCAATCTGCCATGAGTGCGGGCGGTCTTTTGGGCGGTGTTCTGGCGGGGGCCTTGGCCGGGCGGCAGCACGGCAGGCAGAAAATGCTGACGCTCTGGTGCATCAGCGCCGTGTGCGCTCTGCTGGGGGCCGCAGCGCTGCCCGGCGTGCCGTCCACCGTCAGCTATGGGGCGGTAACGTTTCTGGCATTTTGCCAGATGGCCGCCGCCGTGCCGTTTCAAATCGACCTTGTCAGCAGCTTGCAAGCCCAGGTGCCAGCGGCGCAGGTAGGCCGCTGCATGAGCTTTGTCACCTTCGCCATCTGCCTGACCCAACCCGCCGGGCAGGCACTGTATGGTCTTGCTTATGACCGCTTTGCCGCGCAGCCCTTTCTGGTGCTGCTGCTGGCCGCCGCGGCGTCCATTACAATAAACATTGCCGCAGCGCGTTTTTTCTGCAACAAAGGTAATTTTACGAAGTCATGAACACTTTTTTACAAAATTATGAAAAAGTTTTTATTGACAAACATTCTCCATGCCGTATAATGTATCTTGTGTGTGCATCTAAGGGTAAATTTTTTCTGCCCTGACACATTGGCGTTGTATGTGCTGCTTGCAGCGGACTTTGCAAAACAAAGACCGTGTAACAAACCTTTGCGGGGCGGCATAATTGGCGCTGACTCGTCAAGGACTTTGTGCCGACCTAAGGAAGAAACGGCGCGTGAAGAAGCCCTGTAACGGGAAATTCCGCAAAGGGGGATGCAATGAAAATGAATGAAAATCTGATCGTATCTCTGAAAGACATTGTTGTCGATTTCGATGGGCAAAAGGTTCTGGACGGCCTTTCGCTGGACATTCACGACAAAGAGTTTGTCACTTTCCTCGGCCCTTCAGGCTGCGGCAAGACGACGACCCTGCGTGTGATTGCCGGTTTTGTCACCCCGAAATCGGGCAATGTCTTTTTTGATGGCAAGGACATCGCCAATATGCCGCCGTACAAACGGCCGGTGAACACGGTGTTCCAGAAGTATGCGCTGTTCCCGCACCTGAACGTGTTTGAGAACGTCGCCTTCGGCCTGCGCCTGAAAAAAATGGCAGAGGATGAAATCCGCCCGAAAGTACTGGAAATGCTTGAGACCGTCGGCCTGAAAGGCTTTGAGCGCCGCAGCATCCATCAGCTTTCCGGCGGCCAGCAGCAGCGCGTGGCCATTGCCCGCAGCCTGGTCAACCAGCCCCGCGTCCTGCTGCTCGACGAACCTCTCGGTGCCCTTGACCTCAAGCTGCGCAAAGAGATGCAGCTGGAACTGAAACGCCTGCAGCGCGAAATGAACATCACCTTCGTCTACGTCACCCATGACCAGGAGGAAGCACTGACCATGTCGGACACCGTCGTGGTCATGTCCGGCGGCAAGATCCAGCAGATCGGCTCCCCCCAGGATATCTATAACGAACCCAAGAACGCTTTTGTAGCCCGCTTTATCGGTGACTCCAACATCGTGGACGGCGTCATGCTGCGCGACTTCTATGTCAACTTCGGTGGGCATGACTTTACCTGCGTGGACCGCGGCTTCAAGCCCAACGAGCCTGTGCAGGTCGTCATCCGCCCCGAGGACGTGCAGATCGTGCCGCCTTCCGTCGGTATGCTGACCGGCCTTGTGCGTGAGGTCATCTTCAAGGGCGTTCACTTTGAAATGCACGTCGATGTGGAAGGGTATGAGTGGATCATTCATTCTACACAGGCCAGCCAGCCCGGCGAGCTTATCGGCATGAACATCGGCCCGGACGAAATTCATATCATGAAGCGTTCGGAGGTGTGATAGATGCTCAAATCCAAAACCTCCCGCTGGCTGGCAGGGCCGTATCTGCTCTGGATGGCCGTTTTCACTGTCGTACCGCTGGTCATCGTCGTCTGGTACGCCATGACGAACACCGACGGGCAGTTCACCCTTGACAACCTGACCCAGATTGGCCGGTATTCCAGCGTGTTTGCCCGCAGCTTGATTCTGGCCGCCATTTCCACGGTAGTCTGCCTGGTCATGGCGTTCCCGGTCGGGTATTTTCTCTCCCGCCTGCGCGCCAACAAGCAGCATATCATGCTCATGCTTATTATGCTGCCCATGTGGATGAACTTCCTGCTGCGCACCTACGCATGGATGACCCTGCTTGAGAAAAACGGCCTTATCAACAAATTCTTCGGTCTGTTCGGCCTTGGCCCCTTCAACATGATCAATACCTCCGGCGCGGTCGTGCTTGGCATGGTCTACAACTATCTGCCCTTCATGATTCTGCCCATCTACACGGCCATGACGAAAATCGATGATTCCATCGTCGAGGCCGCGCAGGATCTGGGCTGCAACGTCTGGCAGATTTTGTTCCGCGTGCTCGTACCGCTGACCGGCCCCGGCATTGCCACCGGCATTACCCAGGTGTTCGTGCCCGCCGTCTCCACCTTTATTATCAGCCGTATGCTGGGCGGCGGCTCCAACCTGCTGATCGGCGACTTGATCGAACTGCAGTTCCTCGGCAACTCCTACAACCTGAACCTCGGCTCTGCCATGAGCCTGGTGCTGATGGTCATTGTCCTGCTCTGCATGAGCTTCACTTCGAGCTTCGACGAGTCCGAGATGGAAGGAGTGATGTGACATGGCGAAAAAACATTCCGCGCTGCTCATGCGCACCTACGTCATTCTGGTGTTTTGCTTCATGTACCTGCCCATCGCGGTCATGATTGCATTCAGCTTTAACGAGAGCAAATCCCGCTCCAATTTCACCGGCTTCACGCTGGGCTGGTACAAGAGCCTGTTCCACAACGAGATGATTTTGTCGGCCCTGGGGCTCAGCCTGGTGCTGGCACTGGTTTCCAGCGTCATCGCCACGGTGCTGGGCACGCTGGCGACCATCGGTATCAACTCGATGTCCCGCCGCAGCCAGCTCATCATCAACAACATCAGCTATGTGCCGGTCGTCAACCCGGAGATCATCACCGGCGTTTCGCTGATGCTGCTCTTCGTCATGGCGCAGAGCTTCGGTATCGGCGGCGAGAGCGGCATCTTCGGCTGGCCCACGCTGCTGATTGCTCACATTACCTTTAACATCCCTTACGTTATCTTTAATGTAGGCCCCAAGCTGCGCCAGCTTGACCCGAGTTTGTACAACGCCGCGCTGGACCTTGGCTGCACGCCGCGCCAGGCATTCTCCAAGGTCATCATGCCGCAGCTGTCCCCGGCAATTCTGTCGGCGTTCCTCATCTGCCTGACCTACTCCATCGACGATTTCATGATTTCCTACTTCAACTCCGGCACGATGCAGACGCTGCCCATCGCCATCTACTCGATGACCCGCAAAAAGGTCAGCCCCGAGATCAACGCCCTGTCGGCAGTCATGTTCTGCGTCATTCTGGCAATCATCCTGATTTCCAACGCCGCGGATTCCCGCGCCTACCGCCGCAACCAGAACGCCATCCGTAAGGCTATGCAGGACGAAGGGGGGCGCTGAAGATGAACTGGAAAAAACTTTCCGCCGCCGCACTGGCAGCCATGACTGTCACGATAATAAGCGCCGCCCCAGTGCTGGCCGCCGAGGATATTCCCGTCAACGACGACATTTCCGTCTCCGGCAACTACGATTGGACCCGCTTTGCGGGCGACCACATCACGCTGAATGTCTACAACAACGGCCTGTACATTTCTGATGGCTCGGACGAGAGCGTGAACGTCCTCTCCGCGTTTGAGGAGCTGACCGGCATCAAGGTCAACTACACGACCTACGACTCCAACGAGAGCCTGTACGCCAAGCTGAAATCTGGCGGCGTGTCCTACGACGTCATTTTCCCCTCCGACTACATGGTGGGCAAAATGGTGAAAGAGGGGATGCTGGCCGAGCTGAACATGGACAACATCCCGAACTTTGCCGGCATCGGTGAAGAATACCTGGACCGCAGCTTTGACCCCGGCAATAAGTACAGCGTGCCCTATATGTGGGGCACGACCGGCCTTGTCTACAACACGACGATGGTCGAGGAGCCGCCCACAAAATGGGCCGACATGTGGGATGTGGAGTACACCAACAATGTGCTGATGTTCAACAACTCCCGTGACGCCTACGCCATCGCTGCCAAGACGATTGGCCTGTCGATGAACCCTCAGTCGGTGGACGAGATTACCGCCATCACCGACGCGCTGAAAAAGCAGAAGAACATCGTGCAGGCCTACGTCATGGATGAGGTCTTTGACAAGATGGAGGGCGGCGAGGCCGCCATGGCACCCTATTACGCGGGCGATGCCATTACGATGATCGACGAGAACCCCGACCTGGCGTTTGTCCACCCAGAAGAGGGCGTTAACTTTTTCATCGACAGTATGTGTATTCCGGCCAACGCCAAGCATCAGGAAGCCGCCGAAATGTTCATCAACTATCTTTGTGAGCCGGACGTCGGCCTGGCAAACGCTGACTTCATCGGTTATTCCACCCCCATCACGGCCGTGTGGGAAATGCTGGACGATGATTTGAAGTACAGCGAAATTGCCTACCCCAGTCAGGAGGTTCTGGACAAGGCAGAGGTCTTTGAGACGCTGCCCGACGACATCAACGCCGCCATGGACGCCCAGTGGAGCGAAATGAAGAGCTACGAAGAAGGCGGCAGCGGCTGGATGGTCGTTGTGCTGCTGATGCTGTCCCTTGTTATTTCCGCTTTCAATATCTGGCGCAAACTCCGCAAAAAGACGCGGGATAATTATTGACCCTTATGCTGCACACCGTCTGCGTGTGCAGCTTTTTTTGCATTTTCTCCGCACTTGTGTTATACTCTTTTTGATCAATCAAATCGTACTAAGGAGGGCGCATCCATGCCCGAAAAACAGATAACCTACACCCAAAAATTCACGGTCTACCGCGCGGACGGCGACCACCTGGGCAACGTCAAGCTCGGAGCTTTGCTGCGCTATGCCCAGCAGATTGCCACCACCCACGCCGAGGCCGTCGGTCTGAACGGTTCCCTCTACCGTGAGACGCACACCGCCTATGTGCTGGCAAAGCTGGCCCTGCACGTCAATCGTCTGCCCCGCGTGGACGAGGAACTGACCCTCGTTACCCAGCCCGAGCGCTGCAAACGCGCCGTCAACAAGCGCATCACCCATTTTTACGATGCCAGCGGGGCAGAGGTCGTCACAATGGACAGCCGCTGGGTGCTCATCGACACCGAAAAGCGGATGATTTTGCGCAAGCACCCGCCGCAGTTTGCCGACCAGTGGGCCGAGGATGTACCGATTGAACTGCCGATGAAGCTGCCCCGCCTCGCGCCTGAGGACTGCGAGACGCTGGGCACGCAGACGGCGACTTACTCCCGCTGCGATATGAACGGCCACCTGAACAACACCCGCTACGCCGACATCGTCTGCGATGCCGTGCCATGGGAGGTGTGGGATACCGCGCAAATCCGCGATTTTACGATCAGCTACCACCGCGAGGTCCCGCGCGGCGAGAACTTCGCCCTGCGCCGCGCCGCGCTGCCGGATAACCAGTTCTATTTTGACGGTGAGCGCGAGGGAAAGTCCGCGTTTGAAGCCGTCGTAACCTTCAAAACCTTATAATTTCTACACAAACCCCTGTTACACTGTTTACATCGACAATGTAAAGGAGTTATTATTATGACAAAGCAAAAATTCGGTCTGACCGGCACGGCGCTCAAAACCATTGCGCTGGTGCTCATGGTGATGGACCACATCCACTACTTTTTTGAATTTACGGGCGTTGTACCGGAATGGTTCAGTATGCTGGCGCGGCTGTCCGCGCCGCTGTTTCTGTTCTGCACTGTGGAGGGCTTCGCCCATACCCATGACCGCAGGCGCTACTTCCTGCGTATCTGGGCCATCGGTACTGCGATGGGCACTGTGGAATTTTTTATGATCTATGCAGGGGCCTTCCGCCGCGGGGACGGCTTCTACCCGCTGAACGCCATTTTTCAGGATCTGATGCTGCTCTGCATCATCTGGCAGGGCATTGACTGGCTGCGCCAGCGCCGGTTTGTGCGGGGCGCACTGGCTGCTGCCATGCCGATTCTCTGGCCGATTTGCATCGTAGCGCTGCTGATGCTTTTTCCTATAATTCAGGACGCACCGATCGGCTCTGCCGTGTTGGCGTGGGTCATCACCGCGCCGCTGCCTTTGTGGACATCCATCACCGATGGCGGCTGGTCTTTTCTGGCCGGGGGCATCGTGCTGTATGCACTGTACAATCATAAGCGTCTGCGCCTGTCCGTCTGGGCCGCCATGACCTTCCTGTGTGATTTTGTGCTGGTCTATCTGCAGGTTCACAACTTGCCGGATTTCGCCTTTTCCCAGATGTTCACAGTCTACTATGAATGGCTCGGCGTTTTTGCCGTTATCGGCATGGCGCTGTACAACGGCCAGCGCGGCAGCGGCCACAAGCAGCTGTTCTACTGGTTCTACCCGGCACATGTCTACCTGCTTTACGGTGCATCCTGTCTTGTTTACAGCTTACTGCAATAAAAGGGGCTATTATGGCAAACATTCTGGCGGTCGATGATGACCGTGACCTTTGTACGCTGCTAAAAACAGCGCTTGAGCGTGACGGCCACACCGTAGAAACGCGCACCTCCGGCACGCAGCTGACCGATACGCTCTGCCGCTGGGCAGACTGCATCCTGCTGGATGTGATGATGCCCGGCGAGGATGGCTTCGCCGTCTGCAGGCGCATCCGCGCCGAGACAGACGCGCCGATCTTATTTTTGACCGCGCGTACCGATGAGCCGTCGGTGCTGACAGGCCTTGGCCTTGGCGCGGACGATTACCTGACCAAGCCGTTCCGCATAGCAGAGCTGCGTGCGCGTGTCGCAGCACACCTGCGGCGGCAGAACCGCACACCGTCCCATAAGATCACCCGCGGCGGGGTGGCGCTGGATCTTTCCGCCAAGGAAGCCAGCGTTGGCGGCACGCCTTTGCACCTGACAAAATCCGAGTACGCCATCTGTGAGCTGCTGGCCCTCCATGCAGGGCAGACCTTTTCCAAAGAACAAATTTATGAAGCGGTGTTCGGTTACGACGGTACAGCGGATGACACGGCCATCACCCAGCACATCAAGAACATCCGCGCCAAACTGCGCGCGGCCGGGGCAGGGGAGGTGCTGCAAACGATATGGGGAGTAGGCTACCAATGGCAAAACGAAAACTGACATCCCTGCGCAGTGTTCTGCTGCGGTATCTCCTTTTGTGCGGCGGCGGGTGTGCGCTGATTCTGGTACTCTGGTGGGTCATTTTTATGCAGCTGATAAACATCGGTTTTCTGCTGCCTGCCGTGGCGTCCGCCCAGGCCTGCGCCGATGCCCGGGAAACTGTGGCCTCAATGACGGCAGACACCTTCGATTCCCTGCAGATCAGCGACCTATGCCGCTGGGCCGTGGTGCAGAACGACACGGTCTTGCAAACGAGCATGACCAACCGGCAGCTGAAAATTGCTCTCAACTCCTACCATGGCGGCAGCGGCAATCTGGGGTATACGCAGTACCAGTACGATGTCAAAATGGCTGACGGAAGCTTTTGCCTTTTGCAGTACGACTATGCTACGCCCTACACCGACCCGGCCCTGCGGGACACGCTGCCGGATTTCCAGACCTGCTATTTTGTGCTGCTGGCGGCGCTCATCCTCGTTTGGCTGGGCTGGCAGACCCACTGCACCGTGCGCACTTTTGCCGCAGAGACTACCCGGCTGAACGCGGCCGTAGATGCTATTGCCGCCCGGCAGCTGGAGCAAATTGACACGGACGGCGTGCGCATCCGGGAATTTGCCGCCACCTTACAGGCCTTACAGACGATGGGCTGCGAACTGACGGACAGTCTACAAAGCCAGTGGCGGATGGAGCAGCAGCGCACCGAGCAGATCGCCGCATTGGCCCATGACTTGAAAACACCGCTGACCGTCATACAAGGCAACGCCGAGCTTCTTGAGGAAGATACCCTGAGCGATGCACAGCATGCCCAACTGCAGGCCATCCTGCGCGGCACAGAGCGCGCACGCCACTATTTGACCGCTCTGCGCACAGCCGGCGCAGCACCTGCCGTACAAACATCGCTGGCCAGCCACGCCCTCACGGAACGGTTGGCGCAGACAGCCCGCGCTCTCTGCGCGCCTGCCGGAATCCATTTTATATTACAGGAGGAATGGCAGGGGACGATCCGTGCTGCAGAAAACGACCTGCTGCGTGCTGCGGAAAACCTTTTGGACAACGCCGCCGCCCACACTCCGCGCGGCGGAACCGTCACCCTGACCGTTGCAAAGGAAAACAACAGCTTTATTTTGCGTGTGACCGATACCGGCCCCGGCTTCACGCCAGAAGCGCTGGCAAAAGCAGGGGAAATGCTCTACACCGACGCCGCCCGCAGCGATGCCGTCCATCAGGGATTGGGGCTGTATTTTGCGAAAAAAGTCGCACAGTTCCACGGCGGCACGCTGGTTTTATCTAACCTTTCCGGCACGCATGGTGCCTGCGCCGAGCTGCGCCTGCCGATTGGCAGATAGTGCTTGACGGCGATTTTGCCTTGTGCTAAAATCAGGAAAAATCTGTATGCAAGCGAAAGGAATGTACCCGGCATGGATACTCAAAAATCCTGGCAACTGGATCAGCCGCAAGGCACGCCGCTTTATACGTTGGATGTGCACAACACCCAAACCATGCACGTTAAGCGGATGCTTCTCATCAATCGCCTGCGCCTGTGGCAGCTTGCCGCAGCCGTCGCCTTGCTGCTTTTGTATGTCAATTTTCTTTCGGTTTGGGGCTTTGTGTTGGGGATTCTTTCGATTCCCTTTGTTTTTATCATGGCACGTGCAGTGGCGGTTTCTGCGTATAAAACCACCCAAAGCGCCCGTGGCAAGCTCGTCCACTACACGTTTTACGAGGATTGCTTCACAGTGCAAAGCTCCTACTCCCAAAGCACGATTTGGTATGACGACCTTTACCGGGTCATTGTGCGGAAGCATTCCGTCTGCCTGATGGTCTCCAACCGTATCGGCTATGCCTTGTGTGAGAACGAATGTCCCGAAAGCGTGCTGGATTTTCTGCGTGAGCGCTGTGCCGAGAAGCGAAAGCCGAAGGCGAAAGAAATACTCTTTTCCGTTTTGTTTTCCCTTCTTTGTGTCCTGTTCCTCGGCTATGCCTGCATGGCCGTACTGGCCCGCTGCAGCACCTCTGCAGAAACTGTTCCCGCGCCCACGCCGCTCCCAACAGAATCGGCCATCGTCGAGGAAGAACCGACTCCGGTACCCACCGCTGCCCCCGACACAGAAGAAACCATCTCTAAAGACCCCATCAGCACCGGCTATGACGTGATCTACGAAACCTATCTGAAGGAAACCTCCACCACCTACGAGTTCAAACTGACCGCAAAAGGGGAGGACTACATCATCCTGAACGATACCGACGACGCCGTAGAATTTTTGCAGTACGACCGTGACTCCGCAAACGGCAGCTGCGCCCTGTATGTGTATGAGCGCTGCCCTAAGGACGCAAACGGCGGTTGGTCCCGGCAGGAAGCGCAGATTTTGAACATCTACGCCTACCACTACTGGGATGGTGCCACCGCCGCCAGCGGCAAAACCAGCTGGGGCGACGCACCCACCAAGGAGTACAGCGAATTAACAGGGGAGTGAGCCGGACACAAATGTGAATAAATTGAGAAATTACAAAATAATTACATTTTGCTATTGACATTTGGTGACAAAACAGTTACAATTTAGTTGCAAGCTAAATGAACCCCAAGTCAAATAGCTTTACCCACATTTTTCATGTGTTCTTCTCCTCCTTTCTTTAAATCCCCGCCCATCCCTCAGGGCGGGGATTTATTTTTTTGTAACCGTCTGCCGCCTCAATTCGCTTTACAAGATTTTCTAATCGTGATAAAATAAAAGTCGTATGTCCTTATCAGTCTGCTGCGACCGCAGACTTCCTATTATATATGTACTGAGTAACAAGAGAGGGAATCACTGAAACATGGCACAATCTCGTTCCGGTAAAAAATCCACTTCCGGCTCCGGCAGCAAAAAACGTACAAGTTCCTCGTCGCGCTCGGGTTCTTCTCGCAGCAGCGCCGGGCGTTCTTCGTCGTCGCGTTCCGCATCATCTGCCCGCAGCCGTCAGGCATCCAGCCGCGCCCAGCGCCGCGCTGAGACCCCGAACCTTGCCCGCAGTGTGCTGTTGGTGGGGCTGGGGTTGCTCTGCGTTGCGCTGGTGCTTGTACCCGGACAAAATGTCTGGCGCACGCTGCGCAGCTGGTATTTCGGCATTTTCGGCGTCACGACCTACCTGGTCGGGCCGTTTTTGCTCTACCTTGCCTACCTGCTGGCCTCTGGCTACCGCGTGGCGCTGTTTGCAGGTAAGGTGTCGCTCATGGGCGTGCTCTGCGCCAGCGTACCGGTCATTTTCTCCAAACTGAACGTCGAAGGTCTCAGCGCGTGGGAAGTCATCAAGATGCTGTTCACCCGCGGCGGCACCTATTTCTGGGAGGGCGGCGTCCTCGGTGCGCCCATCGGCGCGGCGTTGCTGGCCTTGTTTGGCCGCCCGGCATCCAATATTTTAATGCTGCTCGTGTTCCTGCTGGGGCTGATGTTCTTCTTTGCCATCACCCCGGCTGACGTCGTGCTGTTTGTCAACAATCAGTACCAGGCCTTGCAGTCCAAGCGCGAGGAACGCGCCGCCGCCGAGACCGCCTACGACACCCGCCTGTTCAACCAGAAACCGGAGGAGGAGAGCGTCGAGAATCTGACCGGCGCACTGCCAGACGCGAACCGTCCGCATCACCCGGTCTACGACGTCATCGCCGATACCAGCCGCTTTCCCAAGCAGCAGCCCGCATCGGTGCAGCCTGCCCAGCAGACCTACACGGCAGGCCCGGTCACACCAGTGGTGCCGCAGGCCCCCCTTGCGGCTCAGCCCGCCCAGCAGCGCCCGGATTTTGACGTGGATCTTGGCCCCGCTGCCAGCGACAGTGCCCGTTTGAAAGCCCAGACCCACGACCCGCTGGAGCCGGTCAACATCGGCCCGGGCGGCACCTTCGGCATGGACCCGCTCTCCAACAAAACAAGCACCACTTTCCATTACGCCCAGCAGGCACAGCCCGCCCCGGCCCCCGCGCCGCAGGAGGATTTTGAGTTGCAGTTACAGCCTGCCGAGGAACCCGCTGTGCCCGTCTACACGCCGTCCATCACGCCCGCGCCCACCCCGGCACCCGCGCAGGAGCCGATGGATGAGCTGGATGCGCTCATCAACCGCGCCGTGAGCGGCCACGCGCCTTATTATGCCCACCAGGAGGTCAGCGCCGAGACAACGCTGGACCTGCCGCAGCCCACCGAGTTTGAAACTCCGCTGACGCCGGTGCCCCAGTTCGACACGCCGCTGATCCCGGTGGAGGACGAACCCGAGCCGGAGCCGGTGCAGCTGCCGCAGCTGGATATGACCGGCCGCGTGCAGGGTGACACAATGGTCATTTCCCCGGCTGATTTGGCCGCCCAGACTACCGCCCCGCTGGGCGGTACGCCTGCTCCATCTGTTCCTGTTGCACCTGTCGCCCCGGCCCCTGCGCCCGCAGCTATCCCGACGCTGGGCGGCAGCTTTACCGATACCGGCAGTGCGGTCAGTGCCGCCTGGCAGTCCGGCCGCTCTGTCTCGGAGATGCTGGATGAGCTGGCCGCTGAGCCTGCCGCGCAGCCTGCGCCCACCATGACCCGCCCGGTTGCCGAGACGACGCAGGACAGCTTCACCGTGCCGCAGCAGGGTGAGGCCGCTCGCGTGCGGGTTTCCAGCGCCGTAGGCAACTCGGCCAGTGCGCCCATCCATACACCGCCATCCGCCGCTAAGGCAGACTCCAACGCCATGCGGCTGCCCACATCGGAGGAGCAGCCCCCCGAGCCGTACTGCTATCCGTCGGTCAACCTCTTTAACCCCACACGTCCCGACGATGAAGCCGGTGCCGCCCGCGAAATGAAGAAGAACGCCGACATCCTCGTCAACACGCTGGACAGCTTTGGCGTCAAGACCACGATGCTGGATATCTGCCGCGGTCCCTCTGTCACCCGGTACGAACTGCAGCCTCAGGCTGGTATCAAGGTCAGCCGCATCACAAGCCTGGCCGATGATATCGCCCTGAACCTGGCCACTGCGGGTGTCCGTATCGAGGCTCCCATCCCCGGCAAGCCCGCCGTCGGCATTGAAGTTCCCAATAAGATTCGTTCTACCGTCAATATTCGTTCAGTCTTTGAGTCGCAGAACTACGTCAACATGCGCAGCCCGCTGACGATGGCCCTGGGCAAGGATATCGCCGGTACGGCCCAGGTCGCCGACCTTTGCAAGATGCCCCACCTGCTGATTGCAGGTTCCACCGGCAGCGGTAAATCCGTCTGCGTCAACTCTATCATCATCAGCTTCCTGTTCCGTTCCGGGCCGGAGGATGTCAAACTCATCCTCATTGACCCCAAGGTCGTTGAATTGGCCGAGTATAACGGCATCCCGCATCTGCTGATGCCTGTCGTCACCGAGCCGCGCAAGGCCGCCGGTGCGCTGGGTGCCAGCGTCGCCGAGATGGAGCGCCGCTACAAGCTCTTTGCCGAAAATAATGTCCGCGAGATCAAAGCCTACAACAAACTGGCCGCCCAGACCGGCATGGAACACCTGCCTTATATCGCCATCGTCATTGACGAGTTGGCCGATTTGATGATGGTTGCCGGCAAAGAGGTCGAGGACTACATCTGTCGTATTGCGCAAAAAGCCCGCGCCGCCGGTATCCACCTGATCGTTGCCACCCAGCGCCCCAGCGTTGACGTCATCACCGGCCTGATCAAGGCCAATATCCCCAGTCGTATCGCTTTTGCTGTTTCCAGCCAGATCGACAGTCGAACCATTCTGGACAGCGGCGGTGCCGAAAAGCTGCTGGGCAACGGCGATATGCTCTTCCTGCCTGTCGGTGCCTCCAAACCCGTCCGCGTGCAGGGTACCTTCGTGACTGATGAAGAGATTGGCGCGGTGCTGAGTTTTATCAAGTCCACTTCCTCCGCCCAGTACGACGAAGAAATGATTGCCGAAATGGAGCGCCGCGCTGTTGCCGAAAAGGGCAGCAAGAAGGGCAGCGACGATGACGGCGACGCAGGCGGCGCACTGGATGCCATGTTTGAGCAGGCCGTCGAATGCGTCATCGATGCCGGGCAGGCCAGCACCAGCCTGTTGCAGCGCCGCTGTAAGCTGGGCTACGCCCGCGCGGCCCGTATCATGGATCAGATGGAGCAGGAAAAGATCATCGGCCCCTATGAGGGTGCCAAGCCCCGCGCCGTGCTGGTGACCAAGGCCGAGTGGGAGGAGCGCAAGCTGGGCGGCCAGTATGACGAGTAACCGCTTCAAAAAGGCTGCCAGCATTGCGGTGGCTGCTTTGCTGCTTGTGCTGCTCTGCGCCGCGCTCGTCATCCAGTTTGCGGGCGGCAAAGGCCCTGTTCCCACCTGGCAGCAGCTGCGCGCTTTCTTCGGTGTGCCGCTGCAAACCGAGGAAAGCGCCCCGCAAATCGCTGACGGCAGCACTGTTGTCTATGTGCTGGACGTGGGGCAGGGCGACGCCGTGCTGCTCTGCCAGGATGGCCGCTGGTGCCTGATTGACACCGGCCCTTCCGAAGCCGAGGACGCACTGCTGTACGATTTGGATGCACTGGAGGTCGAAACACTCGACTACCTTGTGTTGACCCATCCCCACGCTGACCACACCGGCAATGCCCGGGCGGTGCTGCAAAATTACCCGGTTCAGACCCTGCTGCTGCCAGACTGGCAGCCCGGCCCCGAGGACACCGCCGACTGGCCGCGCAATTTAGCGCAAGCGGCCGCCGACAGCGGGGCGGAAATCCTCACCACCGAAGCGGGGGACAGTTACTCTTTAGGCGGCGGCACGCTGCAGATTTTACAGGGCGGCAGTGCTGAGGCTGCGGACGACAGCGTCAACAATGCCTCGCTCTGCACGCTGTTCACAGCAGGTGACTTCCGCTTTTTAGACACCGGTGACGCCGAGGAAGCCGCCGAACATCAGCTCTTGGACACCTACGGCACCTCCTTGCACACGACCCTTTTCAAGGCCGGTCACCATGGTTCTTACACCTCCAACAGCCTTGCGTTTTTGCAGGCTGCGACCCCGCAGGCCGTGGCCGTCAGCTGTGGGCTGAACAATGATTACGGCCACCCGCACCGCGCGGCACTGCAAAATTTTGCTGCCGTCGGCGCAGAGGCGTACCGGACTGACTTGCAGGGCAGCCTGACCTTTATCTGGCAAAATGATACTCTGACTGTGGAAACCACCGCGGATTTCGCCGAACTTGCGGCGTAACAATAAGGAGAAAAAAATGACGATCACCGAACAGTTCAAAACTAAGCGCTGCGTTTTCTCGATTGAATGCTTTCCCCCGAAGCAGACCACCCAGATGGACAAGCTCAAGGACACGCTGCAAAAGATGCAGGCGCTGACTCCCGGCTTCATCAGCGTGACTTTCGGCGCGGGCGGCTCTGCGGGCGGCGTTTCCACCGCCGAGGTCGCGGACTACATCCAGAACGAGCTGCACATTCCCACACTGGCACACCTCATCTGCATGGGCAACGACGAGACCCGCGCTGCCGAAATCCTTGACCAGCTGGAGGCCGTCGGCGTTCGCGATGTGCTGGCCCTGCGCGGTGACCGCAGCCCGGCCCGCCCCGAAAGCCCCGACTTCAAGCACGCCAGTGACCTGACCTCCTTTATTAAATGGAAGAAGCCAAATTTCTCCGTCCACGGTGCCTGCTACCCGGAGGGCCACCCCGAGGCCGACACCCTGCTGCACGATGTGGAGAACCTGCGCATCAAGCAGGCAGCGGGTGCCGAGCATCTGCTGACCCAGCTGTTCTTCGATAATATGCACTTCTATCGCTTCCTGAACCTGGCCCGACGCGCCGGTATCACGCTGCCCGTCTCGGCCGGCGTCATGCCCATTGTCAAGCGCAGCCAGATCGAGCGCACCGTAGCGCTGTCCTCGGCCAGCCTGCCGTCGGACTTCACCCGCATGATTTCCCGCTATCAGGACGACCCGGCCAGCCTGTACGATGCCGGCATCGACTACGCCGTCAACCAGCTGCGCGACCTGATCGAAGGCGGCGCGGATGGCATCCACCTGTACGCCATGAACGACGCCGCCGTGGCCGCCAGGGTCTACGACGGCATCAGGGACTTGCTGTAATGGAACGCCGCAAGCCTGCCGCCATCCGCCGCGCCACGGCGCTGCGGTACATGGGGGCCTCCGGCTGGACGCCCGATGATGCTACCACCGCGTTGCTGGATAAAGCGGAAAAGCAAATCCTCGCCATCGCCGCGCCCCATGTTGTGTGGCGCGTCCTGCCGCTGGCCGTGCTGCCGTTTGATAACTGCGGCACCGACCTGGCCCGCCATTTGCAGGGCTGTGATAAAGCACTGCTGATGGCCGCGACCCTCGGGTCGGAGATTGATAAATTTCTGCGCCGTTTGGAACTGACCGACATTGCCTCGGCGACGGCTGCGGATGCACTGGCTTCGGTTCTGTTGGAACAGGTCTGCGACGAGTGGGAGGCTGAGCAGCGCCCGCTGTTCGAAGCGAAGGGCCTGTACCTGACCGGCCGCTATGCGCCGGGCTACGGTGACTGCCCGCTGGATTTGAACGATGAGCTTTGCCTGGCAGTAGACAGCGTTCGCGGCTGCGGCTTGGCCGTGACACCGCAGCATCTTTTGACCCCGCGCAAAAGCACCACCGCCATTTTAGGCATTGCCGATCATCCTGTGACCGGCACCCGCGCAGGCTGTGCGACCTGCCATTTAAAAGAGACCTGTTCGTTCCGCAAGCGCGGCACGACCTGTTTCAACCAAGAGGGATAGGGGAGAATCTTATGCAGATTCGCGAAGTTTTTGACCGCAAGCGGTTTGTTTTTCTGGACGGCGGCATGGGTACCCAGCTGCAGGCACGCGGTCTGCAGCCCGGGCAGAAACCCGAGTTGGCCGCACTGGAAATGCCTGACGTACTGACGGCCATCCACACCGACTATGCCAACGCCGGGGCGGATATCCTGCTGGCAAACACCTTTGGTGCCAATGCAAAAAAACTGGCAGGCTGCGGCCATACGGTGGAGGATGTCGTCACGGCATCCATCGCCTGCGCCCGCAAGGCCGCCGATACTACCGGCGCACTGGTGGCGCTGGACATCGGCCCCCTGGGTGAGCTGCTGGTTCCCGCAGGCACCTTGAGCTTTGAGGATGCCTATGCCGAGTTCGCCCAGGTCATCCGTGCAGGCACGGCAGCCGGTGCCGACCTCGTCTTTTTGGAGACGATGACCGACCTGTACGAGCTGAAAGCCGCCATCCTGGCCGCCAAAGAAAACTGCACCCTTCCGATCTTTACCTCGATGAGCTTCGAGAGCCGGGGGCGTACCTTCACCGGCTGCACAGTGGAAAGCTACGCCGTCACGGCGGCAGGCCTCGGCGCGGACGCCGTGGGCATCAACTGCTCGCTTGGCCCCAAGGAAATTTTGCCCTTTGCTCAGCGGCTTTGCCGTAGCGTGCCCGCCGGTGTGCCGGTCTTTGTCAAACCCAATGCGGGTCTGCCCAACCCGGACGGCAGCTACAACTTGGATCCGGACGACTTTGCCGCCGAAATGAAAGAATACGCCGCCATCGGTGTTTCGATGGTGGGCGGCTGTTGCGGCACCACGCCCGCCTTTATCGCCAAACTGCACGAGACGTTCAGCCCGCTGGCCCCGGCTGATAAAATTCCCATCCGCCGCAGCTGCCTGTGTACACCTGTTCGCTTTGTGGAAGTAAACGGCATTACCGTCGTGGGCGAGCGCATCAACCCTACCGGCAAAAAGCGCTTGCAGCAGGCCTTACGCGACGGCGACAGTGCTTACCCCTGCACCCAGGCTGTGGCCCAGGCCGAGGCCGGTGCCCAAGTGCTGGACGTCAACGCCGGTTTGCCCGGCATCGATGAAGCCGCCACGCTGGAACAGCTCGTCAAGGATTTGCAGGCCGTCACCGATCTGCCGCTGCAGCTGGATTCCTCGAACCCCGAGGCTCTTTCCCGTGCATTGCGCATTTATAACGGCAAGCCCATCGTCAACTCGGTCAACGGCGAGACTGAGACGCTGGAAAAGATTTTGCCGCTCTGCAAAAAGTACGGCGCTGCCGTCGTCGGCCTGGCGCTGGATAAGGGCGGCATCCCACCGACAGTGGAGGGCCGCGTCGCCATTGCCCGCCGCATTGTGGACGCCGCCCACGCCGCAGGCATCCCGAATGAGGATATCTACATTGACTGTCTCTGCCTGACCGCCAGCGCTCAGCAGGAAGGCGCAACCCAAACGCTGCAAGCGCTGGCCCGCTGCAAAAAAGAACTGGGCGTGCGCACCGTGCTGGGCGTATCCAACATCAGCTTTGGCCTGCCGTGCCGCGGCTACTTGAACACCACATTTTTGACGATGGCGATGTCTGCCGGGCTGGATCTGGCGATCATGAACCCCAATACGCCGGAGATGATGGCCGCCGTGCGCGCCTACCGCGTGCTGACCTGCCAGGATCCGCAGAGCACCGACTATGTGGCCGCCTACGCCGATGTGCAGATTCAGACGACCCAAACGAGCAAATCCGCTGCCACGGTGGCCGAAGTCAGCGCCGCCGCGCCGGGCGGGGACGCCCTGTTTGAGGCTGTGCGCCGCGGCCTGAAAGCCGAGGCCCGCGCCGCCGCCGATGCCGCCCTGACCATGCGGGAGCCGCTGGATGTGGTCAATACTTCGCTGATTCCCGCGCTGGACGCCGTGGGCGACGGCTTTGAGAAGGGGACTGTGTTCCTGCCGCAGCTTTTGCAGGCTGCCACTGCTGCCCAGGCCGCGTTCGAAGCCATTAAAGCCAAGATTGCAGCCTCTGGTCAGGCCCAGGGCAGCAAAGGCAAGATCGTCATTGCCACGGTCAAGGGCGATGTACATGATATCGGCAAGAACATCGTCCGCGTTATTCTGGAAAACTACGGCTATGACGTGCTCGACCTAGGCCGCGACGTTGACCCCGAGCGCGTGGTCGAGGCTGTGCGCCAGACCGGGGCCAAGCTCGTGGGCCTGTCCGCCCTGATGACGACCACCGTGCCCAACATGCAGACCACGATTGAAGCCCTGCACGCCGCGAATCTCGACTGCAAAGTCATGGTGGGCGGTGCCGTGCTGACGCCTGACTACGCCCGCGATATCGGTGCTGATTACTACTGCAAGGACGCCAAGGCAAGCGCTGACCTTGCCAAACAGCTTCTTGGATAACCCCTTGCCGCGTTTTTTGCTAAAACGCGGCAGTTTTTGTTTTCAGTTGTAAAAATTGCTGATTCTTAGGAAAAGCCATTGTAGTTACAGGTTTTATGCGCTATAATAAACAATACGCACATTCTGGGCAAATTGGCTGATTTGTCTGATTTTTAGGAGCATCTGCTTGAAGAAACATATCATCAAAATCGCCGCTTTTCTCGTCGGCTTTTTGCTTATCAATCTGCTTTTGTGCGGCTTTATGCCGCCGGATAACGGTTCCAGTCTTGCCATGTGGCGCAACTATCACAGCAAAGATTCCGTCGATATCGCCGTTATTGGCTCGTCGCTGGCCTCCTGCGCTTTGCCGGAGGAAGAACTGGCCGCCGCCACCGGCAAATCCGTAGCGCTGATGGCGACCAACGCCCAAAGCTGGGATATGTCCAAAATTGCACTGGAATCCGTGCTGCGGGAACATACACCGCAGTATGTCATCCTGGTCATGGACCTGTACAATATGACGGGGAAGCCATACCCCAAGGCGCAAAAGGCTTTTCTCTCTGCCGAGTTGCAGACTTCCCGCTGGCAGGACCGCCCCGCCGAACTGCTGCGTTACATGACCAGCGCCGACCGCTTTACCGGCGCGGATTCGCTGAACGCGCTGTTCCCCTGGCAGGGCGGCAACTGGCCCACCGATTGGCCCGCCACCATCCGGCAGAAGTGGAACGCCCTGACCGCCCGCATTGCTGCGCGCGGCGCGGCACACAGCCAGCCGGAAGGGGATACCGTCATCAATTTTGACACGGTCGGCAATGTGAATACCTGGAACCAGACGAACCACCCATTCACCCAGCAGCACATTGACGAGCTTGTCTCGATGATGCAGCTCTGCCAAGAGAAAGGCGTACCGCTGCTCGTCATCAGCGCCCCAAAAACGACGCTGGACGTCATCAGCTACGATACTTATTTTGACGATTACGCCTTTTTCAAAAAGCTGGCAGGGCTTTACGGCGCATCTTACTATGACTTTAACTTTGCCAAACAGGAGCTGTTCGCGAACGTTGAACCGGATTACTACAAGGATTTCACCCACATGAACACCATAGGCGGCCACGCTTTCAGCCAGTGCATGGCAAAGTTCCTGACCCTGCTGAACGAGGGAGCTGACGTGGATGCCCTGTTTGAGACGCCGGAAGAATACCTGGCCGCCGTCAACTATATCACAAATGTGTACCTGACGCCGGAGATTCAAACGGACAAAATTCTGCTGCTGGCGGGTTCCTACCACGGTCCCTCAGTCGAGGCTGAGTATGAGTTCTGGGTCAAAGCCCCCGGTGAGACGGAATACGCAAAAATTTCCGATTACGACACCCGTACCTGGGTCGAATACCCCACAACAGTACACGGTAGCTATCAGTTCCGCGTCAATGCGCGGGTCGTCGGGTCTTGTGCAGATTTTGATCGTTATTACGAATGTTATCTTGATTTTTAAATATACGGATGGTGTAGTGTGGAACTCTATTCCCTAAGCTTTGTTCTGCTTGTTACGGTCGGCCTTTTGCTGTATTATACCGTGCTGCGCACCCGCCAATGGCTCTGCCTGCTGGGGTTGAGTCTGGTGTTTTTTGCAGCCAGCGGCTGGCAGGACTTTACGTTTTTGCTTTTTACGGCCCTGACGGTCTGGGGCGGTGGGCTTTGCCTTGCCAAATTGGACACCGATGCCGCCGCCCGCCGCAAACAGCCCGGCTTGCCAAAAGAAGAAAAGAAGGCCATCAAGGCCCAGACCACCCGCCGCAAAAAGGGCGTGTTGGCCGGTATCCTGGTTGTGAACTTTCTGGTGCTGGGCTACTTTAAATATTGGTCCCACTTTGCGGCGCTGCTTTCCGGGGCTTGGGCCGCCAGCACGCCGTCGGCGCTGGGGCTGGTCATGCCGCTTGGCATCAGCTTTTATACATTTCAGGCTGTGGGCTACCTCATCGACTGCTACCGCGGCCGCCACCCGGCTGAGAAAAACTTTGCGCGTTTTCTCTTGTTCATCAGCTTTTTCCCGCAGCTCGTGCAGGGGCCGATCAACCGCTACGGCGAGCTGGAACCCCAGTTCATGACCCGTCATACCTGGGATTGGGAGCGCACCAAACGTGCGCTGTTCCTGTTCGCCTTCGGCGCGATGAAGAAATACGCAATTTCCAACCTGACGTCCCCGACGATTGCCGCGATTTTGGACGTTGAGGATGCCAACGGCCTTACCGGCGCGATGGCGCTGCTGGCAATTTTGCTGTATTCTTTGCAGCAGTACGCTGATTTTTCCGGCGGTATCGATATGGTGTTGGGCGTCGCGCAGCTGTATGACATCCAGATGATGCCCAACTTCCGCCAGCCGTATTTTTCCACCTCACTGGGGGATTTCTGGCGGCGTTGGCATATCTCCCTCGGCGCATGGATGCGCGACTACCTCTTTTACCCCTTCGCCCTGACCAAGCCGATGCAACGTTTCGGCAAATGGGCAGCCAAGCACGGCGGCAAACATTTGGGCCGCGTACTGCCCGCTGCTGTGGCGAACCTGCTGGTGTTCGCCGTCGTCGGCATCTGGCACGGCCCGGAGATTCACTACCTCGTCTGGGGTCTCTACAACGGCGCGGTCATTGCTCTGTCTGACTTGCTGGAGCCCGCATTCAAAAAGCTCAACGCTGCGCTGCATATCCCCACTGAGAGCCGCGCCTGGCATCTGTTTCGCATTCTGCGCACCTTTGTCATCGTCAACATCGGCTGGTACTTTGACCGCAACGGTTTTATGCGCGGGCTGCTCTGCCTGCAAAAGACCTTTACGGATTTCCGCTTTGACTCGCTGGCGGCAAACGCTCCCGGCGCATTTGCCGCTGTTTCGGGGCCTGCGTGGGGCATCGTAATCATCAGCACCATACTGGTCTTTGTACATAGTGTTTTGAAGGAAAACGGCCGTGACCCCTACGCGGATGTGCAGCGCCTGCCGCTGGTCGTGCGCTGGGCGCTGTACTATCTCGTCATCTTCCTGACGCTGATCAGCTTTATCTGCGTGACTGACACCACTGGTTTCCTTTACGCGAATTTCTGAGAAAAGAGTTTTTTATGCAAACCAATATTCTGGATTGGCTTGAAGCCACCGCCGCCCGCTGCCCCGATGCCCCCGCCGTGGGGGATGTGCAGCAGGACTACACCTGGGCACAGCTGGCAGAATTGGCCCGCCGCAGCGGCAGTGCCCTGGCGGCCCGCACCGCGCCCCGCTGCCCGGCAGCGTTCTATCTCGAAAAATCTGCCCCGGCCTTTGCCGCTATGCTGGGCACGGTCTATGCGGGGTGCTGCTACTCGGTGCTGGACCCCCGCCAGCCCGTCGCCCGCACCCGGCAGGTGTTGGATACACTTGCCCCGGCATTGCTCATCACCGACGCCGAACACGCCGACGCTGCAGCAAAGCTTAGCTATTCCGGCCCGATTCTTTCGCTGGAAAGTCTGCTAACCGCCGATGAGGACGCCGCACTGCTGGCTGCCCGCCGTGTCCAGGCTGTGGACATTGACCCCTTATACATCAACTTTACCAGCGGCAGTACCGGCGTGCCCAAGGGCGTCACGGTCAGCCACCGCTCGGTGCTGGATTTCATCCCGCAGTTTGCCGGTATTTTTGGCATCAACAGGGACGATATCCTCGGCAACCAGGCCCCCTTTGATTTTGACGTCTCGGTCAAGGATCTGTACACCGCCCTTTACACCGGGGCCAAGGTGCAGATCATCCCCCGGGCCTATTTCAGCCAGCCTACCAAGCTGATGGACTACCTGGCCGACCACGCTGTCACCACGCTGGTCTGGGCTGTCAGCGCCATGTGCTTTGTCTCCATCATGAACGGCTTCGGCTACCGCGTGCCGTCCGCCGTGCGCCAGGTTCTTTTCAGCGGCGAGGTCATGCCCATCAAGCACCTGATGAAGTGGAAGAAAGCGCTGCCCGCCGCCCGGTTCGTCAACCTCTACGGCCCTACGGAAATCACCTGCAACTGTACCTACGCCATCCTGCCTGACCGGGATTTTGCCCCCGACGAGGTGCTTCCCATTGGCCGCGCCTTCCCGAACGAGAAGGTCTTTCTGCTGGACGAACGCGACGCCCTTGTGACCGAGCCAGGCCAGGCAGGGGAGCTTTGCGTCTCCGGCACGGCGCTGGCGCTGGGCTATTACGCTGACCCGGTGCGCACAGCCCAAGCCTTTACCCAGAATCCACTGAATCCCAACTGGTACGAGCGCATTTACCGCACCGGCGATCTGGCGCGGTATGATGAAAACGGCAATTTATTCTACATTGGCCGCAAGGATTTCCAAATCAAGCATATGGGCCACCGCGTCGAGCTGGGCGAGATCGAAGCCGCTGCCATGCGGTGTGACGATGTGAGCCGTGCCTGCTGCATCTTTGACGCCGAAAAGCAGCGACTGCACCTGTTCTACGCCGGCAGCTGCGAGAAAGCCGCCCTGCTGACCGCGCTGAAAGCCAACCTGCCGCCCTTTATGCAGCCCAACACGGTTCAGCAGCTGGACGAACTCCCCACGAACAAAAACGGCAAGATCGACCGAACGGCGCTGGCCGCCCTGACGAAAAAAGGAGCACGCAAATGACTGACGCCGCTTTACAAAGCATTGCCGCTGCCTACGGCACGCCGACCTTCGTCTTTGATGCCGACGCCCTGCAAGCCCGCGTGCGGGCCATCGAGGAGATTTTCGGCCCAGACATTGCGCTGTGCTATTCCATCAAGGCCAATCCGTTTTTGCTGCACGCTATGTCCTCCGTCACCGCGCGGCTGGAAGTGTGCAGCCCCGGCGAGCTTTCCATCTGCGAGCAGCTTCATGCCGCCGACGCCCGCGTCATCTACTCTGGCGTGAACAAAACGCCGGTGGATATCGTCCGCGCCGTGGCAGACGGTGTTGGCAGCTACACGGCGGAATCCCTTTTGCAGGTGCGCTATCTGCAAGAGGCCGCCCTCGCGGCGGGCAAGCACCTGCCGGTGCTGTTGCGGCTGAATGCGGGCAGTCAGTTCGGTATGTCCAAAACGGATTTGTTCCACGCGCTGGCGCACCGTGCCGAAACGCCCGATTTAGAGTTCATCGGCATCCACTATTTTGTGGGCACCCAGCGCAAAAAGCTGGCGAACCAGCAAAAGGAACTGGCGATGCTGCGCGAGCTTTATGACGAGATCGAGCAGACCTTTGGCCTGCGCCTGTCAGAGTTGGAATACGGCCCCGGCCTGTCGGTACCTTATTTTAACGGCGACGATTTCACCGACACCCTCGCCCCGGCCAAAACGCTGGCCCCTGCCTTGCAGGAAGCCGCCCGCTGGGCGCACCTGACCGTGGAGATGGGCCGCTTTTACACCGCCGAATGCGGCTATTACCTGACTACTGCCATGGACTGCAAGGACCACGACGGCCAGCACTACTGCATTGTGGACGGCGGCATGAACCACCTGAACTATCTGGGCCAAATCATGGGCATGAAGCGCCCGCACCTGCGCCACTTTGCCGCCCAGGCAGGGGAGACGCTGGATTGGACTCTCTGCGGCAGCCTGTGTACCACTAACGATGTGCTGGTGCGCAGTATGTCGTTGGACGGCCTTGCCCCCGGCGACCTGCTTGTCTTTGAGAATGCCGGGGCTTACTCCGTCACCGAGGGGTTGGGGCTGTTTCTCAGCCGCGACCTGCCGCGGGTCGTTTTGTGGCAGGACGGTGCGCCCCGCCTTGTGCGCGGCATCACGCCGACGTACCCCCTCAACACGCCGAACTTATAGATAAAAAAGGAGAAATTCATCATGGAACGTTTACTGGAAATTTTGAGCGAGATCAAAGAGGACGTGGACTTTTCCACCTGCACCACCCTAATCGACGACGGCATCCTTGATTCTTTTGACATTCTGCAAATCATTTCTGCCCTGAACGAGGAGTACGATATCTCCATCCCGGCGTCGGAGATCATGCCCCAGAACTTCAACAGCGCCGAAGCCCTTTACCAGATGGTGGAGCGTCTGCAGGAAGATTGATGCAAAACGCTTGCATTTATCCTGAACTTATTGTATAATACTAAAAGCGGACAGGGCTGAATTGCGCTGTTTCGCGTACAGATGCAGGTCCCGCGCGTGGGCAGCCTGTGAACCATGTCAGGCGGGGAACCGAGCAGCATTAAGCGGCGCTTGCCTAGTGCCGCGGTCAAGCCTGCATCTGTACGCAAAGCAGCGCAGCCGCGTGCTCTGCCCGCTGTTTTTGTATCTTAGGAGGGATGTGTCGATGTACCGCGCTTTATACCGCAAATGGCGTCCCCAGCGCTTTGCCGACGTCGTAGGCCAGACGGCCATCGTCACGGCCTTGCAGAACCAGATTGCAGCCGGGCGTATCGGCCATGCCTACCTGTTCACCGGCACGCGCGGCACCGGCAAGACCACCTGCGCCAAAATTTTTGCCAAGGCGGTCAACTGCCTGGACACCACCAGCCCCGACCCCTGCGGCAAATGTGAAATCTGCAAGGGTATTGACTCCGGCTCCATCATGGATATCATCGAGATGGACGCTGCCTCCAACAACGGCGTTGACGATATCCGCGACCTGCGCGACGAAGTTGCCTACCTGCCGTCTGTCTGCAAATATAAAGTGTACATCATCGACGAGGTGCATATGCTCTCGACAGCCGCGTTCAACGCACTGCTGAAAACGATGGAGGAACCGCCCGAGCATGTCATCTTCATTCTTGCTACCACCGAGGTGCAGAAGGTTCCGGTCACGATTTTAAGTCGCTGCCAGCGGTACGATTTCACCCGCATCACGGCAGATGATATCGCAAAGCGTCTGCTGTATGTCGCCGGGGAAGAGAAAATCGACCTCGACGAGAACGCTGCGCAGCTGATTGGCCGCCTGGCTGACGGCGCGATGCGTGACGCACTCTCCATCTTGGACACCTGTGCCGGTGTCGACAACAAAGTTGACGAAGCCCTTGTGCGCCGCATGGCAGGCGTCACGGATAGGGGATACCTGTTCGAGATCAGCGACGCCATCAACGCCCATGATTCCGTCACCGCGCTGGAAAAAATCGCCGAACTGCGCCAGCAGAGCGTTGATATGCGCCGCCTCTGCATGGAACTGGCCGGGCATTACCGAAACCTGATGCTCTGTGCGCTGCCTGGCGGCACGTCGCTTTTGACCGGTATCTCGCCGGAGGAAGAATCCGCCTACACCCAGCGCAAAGACTTCCCGCAGGCCGAAGCTATCCGCGCCATCAACGCCTTTGGCTCGGCACTGGAAAAGATGAGCCGCGGCACCGACCAGCGCATTGAGTTGGAACTGGCCGTGTTCTCGCTGACCCAGCCTGAAGCCGCCGCACAGGTCGTCATCCAGCAGGCAGCCCCTGTACCCGCCGCACCGCAGGCATTCGCGTCTGCCCCCAGGGCGTTCACTGCGGCCCCGCCGCCGGTACAGGCTGCACCTTCCGTCGTGCCGCCGATGGTTTCGCAGGCACAGCCGCCCATGGCAGCCCCCGCAGCGGGGGAGACAGACGACGTACCGCCGCCCATCGACGACGAGCCGCCGTTCTTGCAGCCCGAGTTAAAACCCACATCGCAGCCTGCATCCCCGCCGACACGCCCGGCCCCTGCCGCAGCACCCCGCAAATCGGAACCGCCCCGGCAGGCCGGCCCGCTGGAACCGTTCGGTTTCTGGCCCGCCGTCCTGTCGGATCTGGAAGAAAATGACGCCATGCTCATCTCGTTTTTGCGCGGCACCAGGGCCTACTGCGACGGCAAACGCGTTTTGTTTGAATGTAGCGACGCCTTCCGCGATTACATCCGCAACAATCGTGAAGTCAGCAAGCGGCTGAAGGAAGCCATCTACCGCGTCTCGCGGATCAAATACAGCATCGGCCCCTATGAGGAGCCGAAGGAAGCCGCCAGCGATGCCCCGGCTGTCAGCATTGACGAGACCCTGCACAACATGCAGGAATTGGGCGTCGATTTGAAAATCGTTGATAAATAATTATTTTTGGAGGATATCACCCATGAAAGCAAGAATGCCCAAAGGCTACGGCCGTCCCGACCCCAACGCCATGATGCGCCAGGTGCAGAAGATGCAGGACAGCATCCGCGCTAAGCAGGAAGAACTGGAAGCCAAGGAATACACCGGCACTGCCAGCGGTGAGATGGTCACTGTCACCATGAATGGCAAGCACGAAATTACCGCTGTCAAGATCAAGCCGGAGGCCGTTGACCCGGACGATATCGAAATGCTCGAGGATCTGATCGCCGCCGCCGTCAACAGCGCCACTGCTGCCGTGGATAAGGACTCCGAGGAAGAAATGTCCAAGATGACCGGCGGGCTGAACATCCCCGGTCTGGGCTGAGAGGCACACTATGCCGCAAAATGTTGAGCCGCTGGAAAACCTGGTGGATCAGTTTGCCCGTTTTCCCGGCGTTGGCCGAAAAAGCGCCGTGCGCATGGCTTACCAGGTCATGTCCATGCCGCCGGAGCAGGCAATGGAGCTTGCCAAAGCCATTGAGCACGCAAAAAAAGACCTGCACCGTTGCCGCATCTGCCAGGACTATACTGCCGGTGAGGTCTGCAAGATTTGCGCCTCCCAAAAGCGGGACCGCAGCGTCATCTGCGTTGTGGAAAGCCCGCGGGATATCAAATCCATCGAGCGCACCCACGAATATAACGGCCTGTACCATGTGCTGCACGGCCTGATCTCGCCGATGGACGGTATCGGTGCAGACCAACTCTGCGTCAAGGAACTGCTGGCCCGCCTGAACGACACCGTCAAGGAGGTCATCATGGCCACCAGTCCCACGGTGGAGGGCGAGGCAACCGCTATGTATATCGCCAAACTCATCAAGCCGCTGGGCATCAAGACGACCCGCCTGGCCTATGGTCTGCCGGTGGGTTCCAGTTTGGAATATGCCGATGAGACGACGCTGTACCGCGCTATGGCCGGTCGCGGCGAGATGTGACGAAAAGCCCTTGACTTTTCGCCGCAGCCGCGTTACAATAAATATCCTATCACCGCGAAGGAGGTGTGCCCATGGCCGAGGACAAAAGCGGAAAGAAAATGATTGCCGTCAACCGTGAGGTGCGCCACGAATACTTTGTGATCGAAGCGCTGGAAACCGGCATTGAGCTGGTCGGCACCGAGGTCAAAAGTCTGCGCGCCGGTGGGGTAAACCTCAAAGATTCCTGGGCGGATATCGATGACGGCGAGTTGGTAGCAAAAGGTATCCACATCAGCCCCTATGAGCAGGGCAACATCTTCAACAAAGACCCGCGCCGCCCGCGGCGGCTGCTGGCGCACAAAGCGGAGATTCGCCGCCTGGGCCAGCAGATCAAGCTGCAAGGGTATACGCTGGTTCCTCTTTCGCTCTATTTCAAAAAAGGGCGAGTCAAGCTGGAATTGGGTCTTTGTAAAGGCAAAAAGCTCTATGACAAGCGTGCAACTGCTGCGGCACGCGATGCCAAGCGCGACATTGACCGCGCACTGAAAACGCAGCGATAAGTTGTTTTCCCTTATCTTTCCCGGCAGGCTCACACCTGCCGAATATGCGGGGCTGTAATGGTTTCGACGGGGAGAGAGAGGCGTGAGCAGCGGGCCGTGGCGGTGACCCACGATAAAAGCGCCAACTTAAATTAACTGACAACAATTATCCTGTTGCCGTAGCTGCCTAATTAGGCTCTACCGTTCTGCCCGCGTTAGTACCGCGCGGGGTCAGGGCGTCGATTAGGTACTGAACGTGAACGGGCTTAAGCTTTGCGGTCCGGCATGAATTTATGAAGCTACCGCGGTGTAGTGCGTGTGTGTTCGCCCGCACCAAGGGAAATTCAATAAGCACACTGCGCCCGGAGATACTCTAACCGATTTCTTTTCGGACACGGGTTCGACTCCCGTCAGCTCCACCATGAAAAAAGTCGTAGATTCGTTAAAATCTACGACTTTTTTGTTTATGAGTACACACTTTAGTACACTAAGGAGGGTACCATGCAATATCAAAAGAACTTGACCCTGCGCGACGGCACGCCCTGTGTGCTGCGCAATGCTGGGGCAGACGACGCCGAGCAGGTACTGCGCATTTTCAATCTAACCCACACACAGACCGAGTTTCTGTTGACCTATCCGGGGGAAAGCCCGATGACCGTAGAAAATGAGCGGGATTTTCTCGCCCAATCCGCTGCCAACTCCAACAGTATTGAAATCTGCGCTGTTATCGGCGGCAAAATCGTCGGCACCGCCGGCATAACCCCCATAGGCAGTCAGGAGAAGCTGCGCCACCGCGCCGAGTTCGGCATCAGTATCGACCGGGCCTATTGGGGCAGGGGCATCGGCCGTGCCCTGACGGAGGCCTGTATTGAGTGCGCCAAAACGGCAGGGTATACCCAACTGGAACTGGACGTCGTGGCCGAGAATACCGCCGCACGAATGCTGTATGAGCACGTAGGTTTCACCGAGTATGGCCGCAATCCGCGCGGTTTCCACACCCGCAGCGGCGCATGGCAGGAGCTTATTTTGATGCGCTTGGAGTTGGACTGAAATTCGGACAAAATTTCCCATTTATTTTTCAAAATTGCTTGACATTTGTGATTTACTCCGCTATAATGAATAAGCTGATTTGAGACAGCCCGGTTCGACCGGGTGTAGCGCAGTTTGGTAGCGCGCTTGAATGGGGTTCAAGAGGCCGTGAGTTCGACTCTCGCCACTCGGACCAAACGTTGGGCTGTCTACTCAGTATAACCGCCAAATCCGAAAGGATTTGGCGGTTTTTTATTACGTCTTTGAGAAAGCGATATTTTGAAAGAACGAACTTGCCATCCGCTGCTACCAGCGTGCAGGCTTCGCCATTGACGGCGGCATCGCTCACCAGGCAACGACCGCCAGGGACGGCGACTTTTACCGTATGGTGCGCCGCTGATTTCCGCCGCACTTATTCCAGCCCATACTCCCGCAAGCAGTGCTTTATACCGGCCTGTGTGTCTGCAAATCCCACACCTGCGGCGTTGCGGAACTTGCTGCCGTCCATCAGCAGGCTGCGCGGCCACTCCTGTTTTTCAATCTCCGGGTGGATGCCCAGCGTCTCACAGACCCGCAACGCGGTCGTGTACATGTTGCAGTCGTTTTCACTGCCAAAGTTGTACACGCCGCCGGGCAGTTTCATCGCCTTGGTCAGCTGCTCCACGGCCTCGCGCACGTAGGTAATGCCGCGGTAGTCACGGCAGGAGAACCGCAGTGTGCCGCCGTGCAAAGCCGCACTGTACAGGTTCAGCAGAAAATTCCCACGGATCGGCAAGCCATACCCGGGCAAATCGTACATCCAGGTAGCACGCAGCAGCACAGCATCGGGCCGGGCATCCAGCACGCGCTGTTCGGCTTCCAGCTTGTGGCGGCCATAGACGTTGGCAGGGGAGAGCGGCGTATCCTCGGCAAACGGCCCAATGTCCGTCAGCCCCGTGTATACCTGGTCCGAACTGAAACACACAAGCTTTGCACCCACTGTCTGCGCGGCCCTGGCCACCCAGAGCGGCAGCTGCACATTGGCGCGATAGGATTCCTCCGGGTGTTTTTCGCTGTATCCAGTGTCCGAGATTGCCGCTGTGTGCAAAATTACGTCGGGCTGTTCGTGCCACACAAGCTCGGCCACCGCCGTTTCATCGGCGGCGGCCAGCATCCCTTTCGGGAAAGCGCACAGTTCATACCGGCCTGCCAGCTGCGCCATAATGCGTGCCCCCACAAAGCCGCCTGCACCGGAAACCAACACTTTTTTCATCAGAGCTTCTCCTTACAAAACTATTTTGCTTTTATTGTACCGTTTTTGCGCACCCGGCGCAAGCATCTTGACAAATTCGGCGGTAGTTTGTATAATAAAGGCACCTAAAATAGGTGTGGATTTTTACAGTTTTGATACTACTTTTCGCCACACAATGGCCCTCCGGGCTGTTGTGTGGCGTTTTTGCGTGCCGAAAAGGAGAAACCCATGAACGATACCTTTATGAAAGAAAAACCGATTTTCCCGTTGCTGACTTCGATGGCGCTGCCCATGGTCATTTCCATGCTGGTCAACGCGCTGTACAACATTGTGGACAGCCTCTTCGTTGCCCGCATCAGTGAGGAAGCCATGACCGCGCTCTCGCTGGTGTACCCGGTGCAGAACCTCATCAATGCAATCGCGATTGGTTTCAGCATCGGCATCAGTGCGCTGATCTCGCTGCACATGGGCGCAGGCAATAAGGAAAAGGCTGACACTGCCGCCACCCACGGCATGGTGCTTTCGCTGATTCACGGCGTCATTATCTCCATCGTCTGCACGGCCATCATGCCGCGCTTTCTGCGGTCCTTCACCAGCGATGAATCGGTCATCGCCATGGGTCTGACCTATTCCCGCATCGCCTTTATGTTTGCCGTTGTCATCATGGCGGCCATGTCGTTTGAGAAGATTTTTCAGGCCGTTGGCCGGATGAACGTCACAATGATCGGCCTGATGGGCGGTTCCGTCTGCAACATCATCCTTGACCCGCTGCTGATTTTCGGCATCGGCCCCTTCCCGGAAATGGGCATTGCAGGCGCGGCGCTGGCTACCGGCATCGGCCAGCTGGTACCGGTCGTGTTCTACCTCATCGTTTATAACGTGCGGCCCATCCCGGTCAAGCTGCGCCGCGCCTGCCTGCGGGCCGACGCCAAGCTGGACCTGCAGCTGTACGCCATCGGCGTGCCTGCTATCCTGAATTTGGCGCTGCCTTCGGTGCTTATCTCCTTCCTGAATGGACTGCTGGCGGCATTCTCCCAGAGCTATGTTGTGGTGCTGGGCATCTACTACAAATTGCAGACTTTCCTGTATCTGCCCGCCAACGGCATTGTGCAGGGCCTGCGTCCCATCATTGGCTACAACTACGGCGCAGGGGAGTATGACCGTGTCAAGAAGCTCTACCGCACGGCCATGGGGATGTGCGCGGCTATTATGGCGGCGGGCACGGTACTGTGCCTGGCGCTGTCCGGGCAACTGATTGGGCTGTTCAGTTCCAGCGCGGAGACCATCGCCATCGGCACAGTCGCATTGCGCATTATCTGCGCGGGCTTCATCGTCTCGACGATCTCTGTCGTTGTCTCCGGTGCGCTGGAGGGCCTAGGCATGGGCGTACAGTCGCTTGTTATTTCGCTGTGCCGCTATGTGGTAGTCATCATGCCGCTGGCCTGGGCGTCCTGCCGCGTGCTGGGTGCAAACGGCATCTGGAACGCCTTCTGGGTGACGGAGGTCATCACCGCCGTGATTGCGTTGGGCGTATACCATAAGAGCGTGAAATTGAAGTAAGGGTATACAGAGAGAGCCTGACCGGGGATGGTCAGGCTCTCTCTGTATAAAGGTCTCCCCTTGGGGGAAGCTTGTCACCGAAGGTGACTGATGTGGGGCGCGCTTGCTGCAGCAGCCCATTTATGCGTAATCATGGGCACGCCTCCCCTCATCCGGCCCTTTGAGGGCACCTTCTCCCTCGTGAGAAGGCTTTTTTACGCTTTCTCCTGCACGTAGCGGATGAACGCGTCGCGCTCGGCGGTGGAGCGCACGACGGCGGTGTACATTTGGTCGCCCATGTCCAGGCGCAGGGCCTGGGGGATGCGTTCTGCCATCTTCATGCGACTGCCGTACTTGGCCATGATCTGTGCATGGGTGTGCTTGTACTCGTGGCAGTCGCGGCGGCCTGCATAGACGCAGAAATACTTGGGGCCGTCCAGTTCAGCGTTGCGCACCTCATCATAGCAGACCATGTCGGCCCAAATCTGGTAGCAATCCACCGAGTTCGCATAATTGATCATATCGGGCGTGTAGCCGCCAGCCGGGCGCATATTGACTTCCAGCGCAACGTAATCGCCCTTTTGGCCAAGGCCGGGCTTGTCCTCGTTGAGCTGGAAAAACTCACAGTGGAAGAACCGGCTCTTTGCTCCGAACGCCTTGATGGTGCGGAAGCCCGCATTCTTCAGCGCGGCGGGCACAGTTTTCTGCGTCCAGTAGCTCAAATCGCCGTTCTCACTGACGATATCCAGCATCGGGGTTGGGAACACATTGGAGGTGTAGAACAGCGGCACGCAATGGCTGTCGGCCACGCCGTCAAAGCTGACGATGGTGCCGTTGATATATTCCTCCATAATATACTGCACATTATGCGGCTCTGCATAGAACTTTTTCAGTTCGGTAAAGTTATTCAGCTTGTAGGTGGCCTCGGCACCGCAGCCGTTGTCCGGCTTGACGATGACCGGGTAGCCGACTTCCTTAATAAAGGTGCGGGCCTCATGCAGGGTGCTGACCATATGGTGGCGGGCCACCGGCACACCGGCGGCAATGTAGCTTTCCTTCATCTTGCTCTTGTACTTGATGCGCTCGATGAAGTCGTTCTGTGCGCCGGTCGTGATGTTGAAATCCGTGCGCAGCTGGGCATCCATTTCCAGCCAATATTCGTTGTTGGACTCGATCCAATCGATTTTGCCGTAGTGGAAGGTGAAGTAGGCGACAGCACGGAGCATCTCGTCATAGTTACCGAGGTTGTTCACGCGGTAATACTCCGTCAGGCAGTTTTTCAGTTCCCACGGAATCTCGTCAAACGGCGCGTCGCCGATGCCCAGCACATTGACACCATTGCGGTGCAGGCGGTCGCAGAAATTCCAGTAGGTCTTGGGAAAATGCGGGCTGACAAAGATAAAATTCATCGGGTTCTTCAACTTCCTCTCTCTATTTTGGGGGTATCACACAAATTGGTTCTGCTCGGCGTTGTACTCATAGCCGATTTCGGCCAGAGCCGCACACAACGCCTGCTTGTCGGCATCCTCGCGGTCGCAGAGCGCATCCAGAGAAGCGTCCCTGTCGCGCAACTGGGTGTTGACATAGCTCAATAGCATTACGGAGTCATGGGGGAGCATGGGCGAACCTCCTTAAAAAAGCAAACAAAAAGAGAAAAAGCCGGTCACACGGATGTGACCGGCATTTTTTCCTTCCAATCAGACCGCGCGGGTAACTTTACCAGAGCGCAGGCAGCGGGTGCAGGCGTAGATATACTTCGGGGAACCGTCCACGATCGCCTTCACGCGCTTGACATTGGGGTTCCAGGTACGGTTGCTCCGACGATGAGAGTGAGAAACCTTGATACCGAACGTGACACCCTTGCCACAGCAAGAACATTTGGCCATAATTGCTTGCACCTCCTTTTCAATAGCTTTAACAGTATAGCGTATGATGGCAGAAAATGCAAGTGTTTTCGAAGATTTTTTTTGAAATTTTTTCATAATTTTGCGTTTTTGCTCAATTTTGCCCCCAAATATTGTGTTTTGCCGCCCTGCGGGGCTTGTTTTGCTGCCGTTTCTACGATATAATAGACTAAGTTTTAATGGGGTGGTGTGTACTTTTGAACGGTTTGTTGTCTCCCGCAGTGATCTTGCAGTATCTGCTGCGCGCCATCGTTGTGCTGATTGCCATACCATTCCACGAGTCCGCCCATGCGCTGGCCAGCCACCTGCTGGGCGACGACACCGCCGTGCGGGCGGGTCGGCTCTCACTGAACCCGATGCGCCACTTTGACCCGCTGGGCGCATTGTGCATGCTGGTGGGCGGTGTCGGCTGGGCCAAGCCTGTTTCCATCAACCCTTACAACTATAAGAACCCGAAAGTCGGCATGGCTCTGTCCGCCGCAGCCGGGCCTGCCAGCAACTTTTTACTGGCGTGGGTATCGATGATCCTGTACAAGCTCTGCTGGTACAGCGGCGCGGGGCAGGCTGTGCCCGCGCTGTCGATGTTCCTTTATTATATGGTTGCCATGAACCTGAGCCTGGGTGTGTTCAACCTGCTGCCGGTGCCGCCGTTTGACGGCAGCCGCATTGCGCTGTTGTTTTTGCCGCAGCGGCTCTACTTCAAGGCGATGAAGTACGAGCGGTATATCATGCTGGCTGTGCTGGCGCTGGTATTCCTGGGCCTTTTGAACACGCCGCTCTCGATGCTGGTCAACGCCATGTGGAATTTGATGCTGCGCCTGACAGGCTTTGTGGAACTATTGTGGGGGTATTGAGTTTTTGCCGGAAGTTCTGACATTTAAAATTGAAGATTTTGAAGGCCCGCTTGATTTGCTGCTGTATCTCGTGGGCAAAAATAAAATGAACCTCTATGATGTCAACATCATGGAGCTGATCGAGCAGTACACCGCCGCCATCCGTGAAATGCAGCAGAACCGCATGGAGATTTCCAGCGAGTTCATCGATATGGCGGCCCATCTCGTACAGATGAAAAGTGCGCTGCTGCTGCCCCGCAGCCCCGAGGCCGAGCGGATGAAGGCCGAGCTGACCGGCCGCTTGATTGAGTACAGCGCCTGCAAGGAGGTCGCCGCCCAGCTGGGCAGCCGTGCGCGGGATTTGTATACCGTCGCGCGTGAGCCGATGCCGCTGGTGGGCGCAGCCGAGTACACTCGCCGCCATGACCCCAACTGGCTGGTGCAGGCATGGTTCAACTTAATGGGCCGCAGCACCCGCAAGAAAAAGCCCACGCAGGAAAAGTTTGAACCTCTGGTCACAGCGCCGTTTGTCTCGGTGGCGAGCCGGGTCTCCCATATGCTGCGCGGGCTGCTCAAGGGCAGTTTGCAGAAGATGGGGGAGTTGTTCAGCCACGAGGAGAGCCGCAGCACCAATGTCGCCACATTCCTGGCACTGCTGGAACTGATCCGCGCAGGCCGCGTCAAGGTAGATGACAGCGGCACTTTGCAGCTTGACCATACCCACCGCAGAAGAAAGGACAAAACGCAATGACAGAACGACAGGAGTTGGGCTCGCTGGAAGCCATGCTGTTTGCCCACGCCGAGCCGGTGGAGACCGCCCGCCTGGCCGACGCCCTGCGGCTGGACACAGACGAGACCGCCGAACTTTTGCAGAAATTGCAGAAGCTCTACGACGAGCGGGAAAGCGGTATGGTCCTTTTGTATTTTGAACCGGACCGCTGGCAGATGACGACCCGCCCGTACTACGGCGAGATGGTGAAGCGCATTTTGGACACCCGCCGCAACGCGCCGCTTTCTCCCGCCGCGCTGGAAGTACTGGCTGTCATCGCCTACAATCAACCGGTCTCCCGCAGCTTTATCGAGCAGGTGCGCGGCGTGGATTCCTCGTCCACCGTCACAAAGCTGCTGGACAAAGGGCTGATTGAAGAAGCAGGCCGCCTGGATCTGCCTGGCAAACCGGTGGCGTTTCAGGTCACGGATACCTTTTTGCGGGTGTTCGGTCTGGGCAGCCTGGCCGACCTGCCGCCGCTGCACGGCGAAACACCGGAAAACAGCGAGCCGGAGGAAGCAGAGGACGACGACGGCCAGTTGGAATGGAAGTGATTGCCTATGGCCATTCTTTTCTTCATCCTGCGGCTGATCGGCTGGGTATTGCTGGCAATCCTGCTGCTTTTGGTCGTCGCACTGCTGCTGCCGTTGGGCATACAGGCGGCGTACAGACCGGGGGAAGCATTCGCCAAAGCCTTTTACGGGCCGCTGAAATTCACCCTCTGGCCGCGCGGCGACACGCAGGGCACACAGTCCAAAGCTAAATCCAAGCCCACGCAGAAGTCGCCGGAAAAGCCCGACACATCCCCGCCGCCCACTGTCATCAAGACCGTGGAGGGCGAGAAGGCCAGCGTGACCATCAAGGTCGAGCCGGATAAGTCTGCACTGCCTGCCCCCGCACCGCGGCCCGCAGCGACAACTGCGCAAGCCGAGGCCAAAACCACACCAGCGTCCGCGCCAGAGAAAACGCCCCCCGCACAGAACAGCAAGGGTGGTCTGCCGTTCGGCATTTCTGACCACATCGACGCCGCTATGCAGCTGCTCTCCGATGACCCGATGGCCTTTGCAAAATGTATGCTGGGGCATACCGGCTGGCTGGGCCGCCGCCTGCTGCGCACCGTGCGGGTGCAGCATCTGGATGTGTTCTGGACCGTCACCGCAGACGAGGCCAGCACCACCGCCGAGCTGTACGGCGCGGAGATGGCAGCGCTGAACAATCTGCTGGCGTTTTTGCAGCAGTACATCCGTTTGCAGAGCGACCGCCTCTGGCTCGAGCCGGATTTCACCGGTGAGCGGGCAGGGGAGCGCAATATCTCTTTCCGTGTATCCATCGGTACCGGCGTGCTACTCTGGTTGCTTTTACGGCTGCTTTGGCGGCTGTGGAAAGACCCGCAGCTGCAGCCCGCCGTCAAAAATTCATAAACGATTTTCGTATCATAAAAGGAGGAATTTCTTATGGCTGAGCATCCTATCCAGGGCCTGATGGGCGTCACCATCGAAAAAATTCGCGACATGGTCAACGCCGAAACCATCATCGGCGACCCCATCCATGTGGACGATACCACCATCATCCCGGTCTCCCGCGTCACCTTCGGTTTTGCATCCGGCGGTTCCGACGTCGGGCCAAACTCCAACAAGCAGATGTTCGGCGGCGGCAGCGGCGCGGGCGTCTCGGTCACGCCGGTGGCGTTCCTGGTCGTGTCCAACGGCAATGTGCGCACCGTCCAGCTGGTGGAAAAAGTTTCCGCCGTGGATAACGTCATTGCGTCCCTGCCGGAGCTGGTGGACAAAGTCGCCGCGCTCATCAAGAAAGAAAAGCCGGGTGCTGATGCCCCCGCTGATAAGGAGTAAATTTTTCATGGCAGAACAAAGAGTTCAAAAGGTACTGGCTGACCAGGGTATCTGCTCCCGCCGCGAGGCCGAGCGTTTGATTGCCGCTGGCAAAGTCAAGGTCAACGGCCACCCGGTCGGGCTGGGCGACAAGATGGACCCTGATTTTGACAAGGTCATGATTGACGGCAAGACCGTCCGCATCGTGCGTAAGCGCCAGTACACCTATATCATGCTGCACAAGCCCCGTGGCTACCTGACTACCCGCTCCGACGATCGTGGCCGCAAGACCGTCATGGACTTGGTGTCCGACGTGCCCGCCATGCTGCGCCCTGTCGGCCGCCTGGACAAGGACAGTGAGGGCTTGCTGCTGATGACAGACGACGGCGCGTTCACCAATATGCTGACCCATCCGTCCGGTGGCGTCGGCAAGCTGTACCGCGTCACGGTCAACCCCCGCGCCACCGAGCAGCAGATCATTGAGATGTCCTCCGGCGTCGTGCTGGACGACGGCGTCAAGACCAAGCCCTGCGTCATCCATGTTGTGGTGGACGAGCCGGGCCGCAGCGTGCTGGAGATCACCCTGCACGAGGGCCGCAACCGTCAGATCCGCCGCATGTGCTCGGCAGTCGGCCTGCAGGTCGTGCGCCTGCGCCGCAGCGCCGAAGGCCCGGTCAAACTGGGTATGCTACAGCCGGGCGAGTACCGCGAACTGAAAAAGAGCGAGATCAACGCCCTGCGCAACGCGGCCATGAAATCGTCTAATAAGGGTGAAAGCCGCCCTTCCGGCACGGCACGCCGCCCCGGCCCCATCAGGAAGCGCACAAATTCTAACTAAAATTGCAGAAAATCCTGAAAAACGTGCAAAATTCCACTTGTGAAAATAGCGCAATCGTAGTATAATTATATTAAATGGCGGATTTTTGTAAAATATTTTTATAAGATTTTATAAAAAACAGTCAGTTTTACCATAGGAGGAAACTGTATGGCAGCAAATAAGCCCGGCAAGGCAGAGATCCTTGCAGCATTTTTTGATGACGGCACCTACGCGCCGCTGTTTACTGACGGCGCTGTAAGTGCAGCTTACGGCTGTGCAAACGGCCAGAACGCCTACGTCGTGTTTGAGGACGGTTCTCCCGTCGGCGTGCAGGATATCGAAAAGAATATCCGCGTGCTGGAGATGGCCGCCGAGACCGGTGCACCGGTCGTTACGTTCTATGACTCCACCGGCGCTAAGCTGGAGGGCGGCCTTGACCTGCTCAACGCCAACGCCCGCCTGACCGCTGAGATTGCGCGCGTGTCCGGTGTTGTGCCCCAGGTCGCCGTTGTTACCGGCACCTGCGCCGGCACCAACGCCATCAACGCCGCCGCCGCTGACGTCTGTGTGATGGCTGAGGACGCCGAGCTGTTCCTGAACGCTCCGTTCAACGCTGAGGACAAGGTCGCCAACGCCGGTTCTGCCGCGTTCGCCGCCAAGGCCGGTGTCGCCGCCGTTACCGCCGCGGACGCTGTTGCTGCTGCCAAGCAGGCTGCGTCCATCGTCGCCCTGCTGCCCGCCAACAACCTGGCCGGCCCCGCTCTGTTCGACTTTTCCGCACCTTCCAAGGCTCTCGACCTTGTGAAGTACACCGCCGCTGACGCCGTCGCCGCTTTGGCTGACGAGGGCAGCGCCGTCGAACTGTACGCCGGTTACGGCAAGAATGTCGTCACCGCGCTGGCTACCATCAACGGCAGCGCCGTTGGCATTGTCGCCACCGAGAAGAAGGCCCTGTGCCACAAGTGCACCGCCAAGGCCGCCCGCTTTGTCCGCCTGTGTGATGCGTACAGCATCCCGGTCGTGACCGTCGTCAACACCGAGGGCTTCGGCCGCAGCGAGGGTGACGACGAGGCCGGCGGTATCCGCCAGGCCGCCCGTATGGCCGGTGTCTATGCCGAGGCTACCACCGTCAAGGTCGCCGTTCTGGCCGGTGAGGCTGTCGGCCCTGCTTACACCGTCTTTGCTGCCTGCGCTGACTGGCGCGTCGCCGTGCAGGGCTGCACTGTGGCCCCGCTGGCCCCTGAGGCCGCCGTCACCGTTCTGTACAAGGACGAAATTTTTGCTTCCGATAACATCGTCAACGCCACCAAGGCCAAGGCCGCCGCTTACGCCAAGGACGTTTGCAGCGCTGACGCCGCTGTTGCCAACGGTGCCGCTGACGCCGTTGCCGATGCTGCCACCGCCCGCGGCGCTGTTGTCCAGGCCCTGGATATGCTGGCCAGCAAGCGCGCTGTGCGCCTGGCTAAGAAGCACGGCAATATCACGCTGTAATCATCAACCTTGAAATAGGGAGGAACTTTCTATGAAAAACCTGATCGTTACCGTAAACGGCGTTGCTTATAATGTCACCGTTGAGGAAGGCACTGGTGCCCCCGCTGCCGCTCCTGTTGCTGCCCCCGCAGCCGCACCGGCTCCCGCCGCTGCACCGGCACCTGCTGCCGCCCCCGCTGGCGCTGCCGGTGCTGTCTCTGTCACCGCTCCCATGCCCGGCAACATCCTGGATGTCAAGGTCAAGGCCGGCGACTCCGTCAAGGCTGGCGACACCCTGCTGATCCTCGAGGCCATGAAGATGGAGAACGAGATCAGCGCCCCGCAGGACGGCACCATTGCCAGCGTCAATGTGCGCAAGGGCGACGTTGTCAACTCCGGCGACCTGCTCATCACCATGAACTAATAGAAAGGCCGGGTGAATCACATTGGCTAAGAAACCCATTAAGATTACTGAGGTCGTCCTGCGTGATGCCCACCAGTCTCTGCTGGCCACCCGCATGACCATGGACGAAATGCGCCCCATCCTGCCCGAAATGGACAAAATCCCGTACTTCTCTGTGGAGTGCTGGGGCGGCGCTACGTTTGACTCCTGCATCCGTTTCCTGGATGAGGATCCTTGGGAGCGCCTGCGCATCCTGCGCAAGGAGCTGCCCCACCAGAAGCTGCAGATGCTGTTCCGTGGCCAGAATATGCTGGGCTACCGTCCCTACGCCGATGACGCCGTCGAGTACTTCGTCCAGAAGTCTGTCGCCAATGGCATTGACGTCATTCGTATTTTCGACGCTCTGAACGATCCGCGCAACCTGCAGACCGCCATCAAGGCCGCCAACAAGGAAGGCGCTCACGTTCAGGCCTGCATCAGCTACACCTTGAGCCCGGTACATAACAACGAGTACTTCGCCAACTACGCCAAGACTCTGGAAGAGATGGGTGCCGACTCTATCTGCATCAAGGATATGGCCGGTCTGCTGAAGCCCTACACTTGCTATGACCTGGTCAAGGAGCTGAAAGAGACCATCAAGATCCCCGTGGATATCCACAGCCATTACACCGCAGGTCTTGCTTCCATGTCCATTCTGAAGGGCATCGAGGCTGGCGCAGATATCGTTGATACCGCCATGAGCCCCCTCGCGCTGGGCACCTCTCATATGCCCACTGAGAGTCTGGTCGCCGCCCTGCAGGGCACCGACTATGACACCGGCCTTGACCTGAACCAGCTGAATGTCGTCCGTGCTTACTTCAACAAGCTGCGCGAGAAGTACATCGCCAACGGCCAGATCAACCAGAAGTCCCTGGGCGTTGACGCCAATACCCTGCTGTATCAGGTGCCGGGCGGTATGTTCTCCAACATGCTCAAGCAGCTGAAAGACGCCGGCAAGGAGGATAAGCTCCAGGATGTTCTGGAGGAGATTCCCCGCGTGCGTGAGGATGCCGGTTATCCGCCGCTGGTCACCCCGACCAGCCAGATCGTTGGCACCCAGGCTGTCTTTAACGTCATCATGGGTGAGCGCTACAAGATGGTCACCAAGGAGTTCAAGGGCCTGGTCCATGGCGATTACGGCAAGACCCCCGCGCCCATCAAGAAGGAATTCAGCGACTTCATCCTGAAGGGTGAGGAGCCCATCACCTGCCGCTTTGCCGACACCCTCGAGCCCGAGATGGAGAAACTGAAGGCTGAAGCCTCCAAGTACGCTATCCAGGAGGAGGATGTCCTGACCTACGCCATGTTCCCGCAGGTCGCTCCCAAGTTCTTTGAGAAGCGCAATGCCCGCCTGCAGGGTGTCGATGCTCTGCACGCCGACTACGAGAATAAGTCTCATCCCGTCTAATTGGCACTATGCCGTCTCCGCTTTGCTGCGGGGGCGGCTTTTTGTTTTGGATAAATTGTAAAAATCCACGTGAAATTTTGCAAAATACGACTGCCAGCCTTGCATCTAACGCCCAAAAATAGTACAATAAATAATATATGTTGTTTTATGAGGTGTAAGGTTATGGTTTTGAGCATGACAGGGTATGGCCGCGCGGGTGCGCTGCTGCACGGCCGTGACATCAAAGTGGAACTTCGCAGCGTCAATGCACGATTTTTTGAGTATTCCTCGCGCCTGCCGCGCTCCTGCGCATTTTTGGAAGATAAGCTGAAAAAGCTCGTCGCCGCCAAGGTCAGCCGCGGCAAGGTGGAGCTGAGCCTTTCCATCCAGACCGTCACAGCGGCGGACACCGTCGTCACCGTCAACTGGCAGCTGGCCGAGGGCTACCGCGCCGCGCTCAACGCCATGGCGGAGCGGATGGACTTGAAAAACGACGTCTCGGTCGGGATGCTTTCCCGCTTTCCGGACGTGCTGACCCAGGCCGCCGCTCCAACGAACGAGGACGAGCTGTGGGAGGATGTCAAATCCGTGGCCGAGCAGGCCGTGGACGCCTTCATCGCCATGCGCGCCGTCGAGGGCGAGAAGATGAAGGCCGATGTTGCGGGCCGCCTGACCACCATTGAGACGCTGGTCGGCCAAATCGAGGAGAACAGCGCGGGCCGCGTGCAGGCGTACAGCGACAAGCTCTATGCCCGCCTGCAGGAGCTTCTGGGCGACCGTAGCATCGACGAGGGCCATCTTGTGACCGAGGCTGCAATCTTCGCCGACAAGACCGCCATCGACGAGGAGACCGTCCGCCTGCACAGCCATGTGGCACAGTACCGCGAAATTTTGGAGTTGGACGAGCCGATTGGCCGCAAGCTGGACTTTTTGACGCAGGAATTGAACCGTGAGTCCAACACGATTGGCTCCAAGTGCCAGGATGTCTCCATCACGCGGCTGGTCGTGGAGCTGAAATCCGAGATTGAAAAGATTCGCGAGCAGATCCAGAACATCGAGTAACAGGGGAGGTACGCCATGAAGCTGCTGAACATCGGCTTTGGCAATATGGTCAACGCCGACCGCATCATCGGCATCGTCAGCCCGGACTCTGCGCCCATCAAGCGCCTGGTGCAGGACGCCCGTGAGAAGGGCGCCCTCATCGACGCCAGCTATGGGCGGCGCACTCAGGCTGTGCTCATCATGGACTCTGACCATGTCATACTATCGGGCATCCCGCTGGAAAGCATTACCGGGCGTGCCGCAGAAGAAACGGAAGAAAAGAGGAAGTAACGATGAAAGGTGAAAAATATCTGTTTGTTGTCTCCGGCCCCTCCGGCACTGGCAAGGATACCGTCGTGGCCGCGCTGCTGAAAAAGCACCCGGAAATCCAGCACACCGTCTCCGCCACCACCCGCACCCCGCGCGAGGGCGAGAAGGACGGCATCAACTACCACTTTATGTCGGTGGCGGATTTTGAGGATCACCTGGCCCATGACCAGATTGTCGAGCACACGAAATATTGCGAGAACTACTACGGCACCCTGCGCAGTGAGATCGAGGGCCGCATGAAGCTTGGCATCCCGGTCATTCTGGTTATCGAGGTCGAGGGCGCAGGCAACATCAAAAAAATGTACCCCGGTGCCACAACGATTTTTGTGCTGCCCCCGGATATGCAGGAGTTGGAACGCCGTCTGCGCTGCCGCGGCACCGAGGATGAGGAGACCATCCAGCGCCGCCTGAAACGTGCCGAGACCGAGATTGCGAACTCCGTCAACTATGATGAGCATGTTGTCAACGTCGAGGTCGACTCCTGCGCCGAGAGCCTCTACTCCATTATCCAGTTCAAGCTGCAGCACGGCAGTGACGAATGACGCTGACACTTGCCCAAGCCGCCGTAAACGACGCGAACATCCACTTTGACCGGCTGTATTCCTACACCATTCCTACACAGCTGGTCGGCAGGGTTTTCCCCGGCAGCATGGTGTTGGTGCCGTTTGGCCGGGGTGACAAAGCCCGGATGGCCGTTGTGCTGGCTGTGGAGGAAGTGGACGAGGCTGACGCCCCCAAGCGGCTGAAAACCCTGTACGATGCCGCGCCCGAAGACGCTCGGCTGACGCCGGATTTGTTGGAGCTTGTGCGCTTTTTGAAAGAGCGCACCTTCTGCACCTGGTTCGAGGCTGTCAAGGCGATAATCCCTTACGGTGCGCAGTACCGCCCTGCCGTCGTAGACGGTAAGCACGTCATGCAGAGCCGTCTGCGCCGCTCGACCGAGCGGCTGTACACGCTGGCGGGGGAGCTGCCCGAAAAGCCGAAGCCCGGCCCGCGCCAGCTGGCCGCCGTGGAAGCGCTGAAAAGCGGCCCCCTGACCGCCCGACAGCTGGACGAGGTGGGCATCTCCAAGGCGACGCTGGACGGCCTTGTGAAAAAGGGCGTGCTGACCACCGCCGAACAGGACAAATCCCTTGACCTGTTTGCGGCCATCCCCTTTGACCCGCAGCCGTTGGAGCTTTCCCCTGAACAGCAGCAGGTTTTTGACGATTTGCTGCCAAACTTAGAGGATTTCAAGCCCCACGCGGCACTTTTACACGGCGTGACCGGCAGCGGCAAGACTATCGTGTTTCTAAAGCTCATCCAGCGCACGCTGGAATTGGGCCGCCGCGCACTGGTACTGGTGCCGGAAATCAGCCTGACGCCGCAGATGATACGGCGGCTCAAGTCTACCTTCGGCAGCCGCCTGGCCGTGCAGCACTCAGCCCTCAACAACACCGAGCGGCTGCTGCAATGGCGGATGATCCAGCAGGGAAACGCCGATATCGTCGTAGGTACGCGCAGCGCTGTCTTTGCGCCGCTGCAAAACCTGGGGCTTATCATCATGGACGAGGAACAGGAGCACACCTACCAGAGTGAATCTGCCCCGCGCTATGACGCCCACGCCGTTGCCAAAAAGCGCACCGTGATGGAGAACGCCTTGTTGCTGTTCGCCTCGGCCACGCCGCTGACCGAGACTTACCACGCCGCCGAGAGCGGCAAATTGCAGCTGGTGCAGCTGACCCACCGTTACGGCGGGCGGCCGCTGCCCAGCGTGAATTTCATCGATATGCGTGCCGAGCTGGCCGCGGGCAACCCCCGCGAGGTCAGCGTGCGGCTGGCGCGGGAGCTGCGGGAGAACATTGACAACGGCGAACAGAGTATTCTGCTGCTCAACCGGCGCGGCTACCGCACCATCGGTATGTGCGCCACCTGCGGTCATGTGCTGAAATGCCCGAATTGCAGCGTGCCGCTGGTCTACCACAAACCGCAGCAGGCGCTGATGTGCCACCACTGCGGCCACACCATGCAGCCCTTGCCTCAGACCTGCCCCGAGTGCGGCGGTAAGATCAATTACAGCGGCTTTGGCACCCAGCGGGTGGAGGAAGAGCTGGCCGAGCTTTTACCCGATGCCCGCATTTTGCGGATGGATCAGGACTCGACCGCCCGTAAGGACGCCCACGAGACGATGCTGGCCCAGTTTGCGCGGCAGGAGTACGACATCCTGCTTGGCACCCAGATGGTGGCCAAGGGCCTTGACTTTGAAAGGGTCACGCTGGTGGGTGTTTTGGGTATCGACTCACTGCTGTTCGGTCAGGGCTTCCGCGCGTATGAGAGCGTGTTCAGCCTGATTACTCAGGTCGTGGGGCGCGGCGGCCGAGCCGAACTGCCGGGCCGTGCGCTGATCCAGACCTGCGTACCGGACCACCCGGTTCTGCAGCTGGCCGCAGCCCAGGATTACGAGGGCTTCTACCGGGAGGAAATCACCTTCCGCAGGTTTGGTCTCTACCCTCCGTTCTGCTCGTTTGTGGTCGTCGGCTTTGTCGGCGACCAGGAGGGTGCGGTGTTCATCGCAGCGCAGCGGTTTGGCGCACTGTTGGCACAACACGCCGCGCAAAAGCCGAATATCCCGCTGCGGGTCTTAGGCCCTGCGCCAATGAACATTACGATGCTCAACAACAAATATCGCTACAAGCTCACGCTGAAATGCCGCAACGATGCAGCGTTCCGCGGGCTTTTGCATGAGACACTGGACGCCTACGACGCCGAAAAGCTGCCGCAGAAAGCGTCCGTGGTACTCGATTTCAATTCTGACGGTGATTTATAACATTTGGAGGTTATTTTTATGGCACTGCGTACCATCGTACAGGACGGCGACCCGATTCTGAAAAAAGTCTGCCGCCCGGTCACGAAGTTTGACGACCGCCTGGGCACTCTGCTCGACGACATGAAGGAAACCCTGCTGGCCGCCAACGGCCTGGGCCTGGCTGGCCCGCAGGTGGGCATGATGCGCCGCCTTTTCATCTGCCTGGACGACCGCGACCTGCCCGAGGAAGTTCCCGAGAATTACGAATACAAGTTCATCGAGTTCATCAACCCTGAAATCCTCGAATTGAGCGACGAGCAGGTCGAGCTGTATGAGGGTTGCCTGTCCTTCCCGGGGCATAACGGCGCAATCAAGCGCTCGAAGCATGTCAAGGTCAAGGCCCAGGACCGCCACGGCGAATGGTTTGAAATGGAGGCCGACGATATGTTGGCCCGCTGCATCCAGCACGAGAACAATCACCTGGACGGCATCACCATCATGGACCTGGCCGAGCATTTCTATGAGGACGATTACCCTGAGGAAAACGAGGACTAAGATTTATGCGCATCCTGTTCATGGGCACCCCTGACATTGCCGCCGAAAGTCTGGCCGCCCTGCTGGAGGCCGGGCACGAGGTCTGTGCCGTCTTTACCCGGCGCGACAAGCCGGTGGGCCGCAAGCAGATTTTAACGGCCCCGCCGGTCAAACAGCTGGCGATGGAGCGCGGCATTCCGGTGTATCAGCCCCGCACTCTGCGGGATGGTTCGTCCGACGATGTCATTAAAGAGCTGGCCCCCGACATCATCGTTGTTGTGGCCTACGGCTGCATCATTCCGCCGCAGCTGCTGCACGCGGCCAAGTATGGCTGTATCAACCTGCACGTCTCGCTGCTACCGAAATACCGAGGCTCCGCGCCCATCCAATGGTCTGTCTTAAATGGCAATGCCGGGACCGGTGTGACCATCATGCAGCTCGATGAAGGACTGGACACCGGCGATATTCTGATGGTGGAGCCGGTCGCCATTGCCCCCGAGGAGACGAGCGGCGAACTGTTTGACCGTGTCAGCACCGTGGGCGCGAAAACGCTGGTGACGGCGCTGGAAAAAATTAAGGCAGGGGAGCTGACCCCGCAGAAGCAGGATGACGCCCAGGCTACCATGGCCCCGCCGCTGACGAAGGACATGGCCCGTTTTGATTTCACGCAGGACGCCGCCCACATCCACAACTGGGTGCGCGGCATGAACCCCTGGCCGGTCGCCTGGTTTGAGCAGGACGGCAAGCGCATCAAAGTTTTGGAATGCCGTCTGGCCGAGAATGCCCAGAACGCCACCCCCGGCACGGTGCTGGCCCTGAAGCCGCTGACGATTGCCGCTGCAAATGGTGCGGTCGCTCTACTGACGGTGACGCCCGAGGGCGGCAAGCCGATGGCGGGCACTGCCTGGGCCGCAGGCCGCCGCCTGAAAGCGGGGGACAGCCTGTGACGCCGCGCCGCCTGGCCGTCAAGGCCCTGATGCACCAGGAACAGGCCGGTTACGCCAACCTGGTGCTGGACGCTGAACTGAAAAAGTGTGCGCCGCCCCTGGATGGCCGCGACGCCGCCTTTGCTGCGCGTATTTTCTATACAACACTGGAACGCCTACCGCTGCTGGATTACATCTTAAATCAATTCACGAAAAAGCCTGTCAACAAGCTGGACGCACCGGTACGCGCTGTGCTGCGGGCGGGGCTGGCCCAGGCGCGGTACATGAATGTGCCGCTGCCCGCCGCCGTGAATGAATCGGTCAAGCTGACGAAGGCACTAGGTAAGGCCAGTGCTGCGGGCATGGTCAACGCCGTGCTGCGCCGCGCCGCTTCCACCAAAGTTTGCGAGAGCGACTTTGCCGACCCGCTGGACCGACTGGCAACGTACTACTGCTTGTCCCGCCCGGTAGCGCAGCTGTTTTATGAGCAGTTCGGTGAGGAGGCTTTCCCGTTGGCCGCCGCCTTTTACGACAAGCCGAAAACGACCATCCGCGTGAACACCCTGCGCACCAACGACGCCGCGCTGACGGCGCTGCTGCAAAGCGAGGGCCATACCGTAACGCCCGGCCCCTGGGCCGGGGCGCTGGTGATAGAGTTTGCCGGTTCGCCCGCCGCAAGCGCGGCCTTTAAAGAAGGGCTTTTCCACGTACAGGGCCTTGCCAGCCAGTTTGCCGCGCTGTGTGTGGATGCCAAACCCGGCCAGCAGGTGCTTGACCTCTGCGCTGCGCCGGGCGGCAAAAGCCTGACGCTGGCCGAGGCCATGCAGGACAAGGGCCAGCTGGTCAGCGGGGAGTTTGTCCCCACCCGCGTGCCGCTTTTGCAGAGATCCTTTGACCGCTGCGGCGTGACCCGTGCCGTAGCGGTGGAAAACGACGCCACCAGGCATAACCCCGGCTGGCCGAAATTCGACCGGGTGCTCTGCGATGTGCCGTGCTCGGGCCTCGGCGTTATCGCCAAAAAGCCGGACATTCGGTACAAGGATTTGGACGGGATAGAGAATCTTCTCGCCACGCAGCAAAAAATCCTGCAAAATGGGGCCGATTCACTTGCCGAAAACGGTCGTTTGGTGTATTCTACCTGTACAGTCAATTATAAGGAGAACCAGGCTCAGGTGGAGAAATTTCTCTCCGCCAACCCGGATTTCCATGTGGTGGAGCCGGAAACAGCCCTGCCCGGGGCGGATATCGGCCCGCTGGGCACGCTGTTCTTGCCCCACAAGACCGGGACGGACGGTTTTTTTGTCGCCATCCTGGAACGAAAGTGACACAAAACTCGTTATTATAAAAAGGAGGCGACCCTGCATGAGCGAAAGGATCTGCATTTCGGATATGACGCTGGACGCCCTGACAGCTTACATCGTGGGGCTGGGTCAGCCGAAATTCCGCGCCAAACAGATTTTTAAATGGCTGCATCAGAAGCTCGTGACCGAGTTTGCCCAGATGACCGACCAGCCCAAAACCCTGCTGGCCGCGCTGGAGGAGCAGTGTACGATTGCCGCCCCCTCCATCCGCCGCCGCCAACAATCCAAGGATGGCACGGTCAAGTACCTTTTGCAGCTGGCCGACGGAAACTGCATCGAAACTGTTCTGATGCGCTACAAATATGGCAATACTGTCTGTGTGTCCACCCAGGTCGGGTGTGCCATGGGCTGCCGGTTCTGCGCCTCTACCCAGGCGGGCCGTGTGCGCGACCTGACGGCGGGGGAGATTGCCTCGGAAATTTACACCGCGCAAAAAGATTCTGGGGAGCGTGTCTCTCACATCGTTTTAATGGGCATCGGGGAGCCGCTGCACAATTTCAACAATGTGATGGACTTTTTGGAGATCATCTCCTGCCCGGAAGGTGTCAACATCGGTATGCGCAATATCAGCCTGTCCACCTGCGGCCTGGTGCCGAAAATCGACGAGCTGGCAAAGCGGCACCTGCAATTAACGCTGTCCGTTTCGCTGCACGCGCCGGACAACAAAACCCGCTCCGGCATGATGCCGGTCAACGATGCGTTCCCGCTGGAACAGCTCATTCCCGCCTGCCGCCGCTACCAGAAGGAGACAGGCCGCCGCATCAGCTTTGAGTATTCGATGGTGCGCGGCGTCAACGACAGCAGCGAAATGGCGCAGAAGCTCGCGAACCTTATTAAGGGCATGGGCGCACACGTCAACCTTATCCCCATCAACCCGGTGGACGGCAGCCCTTATTCTGCCACAGATGATGCCAATGTCCACCGATTCCAGAAAGAACTGGAATCGCTCGGCGTCAACGCCACGGTGCGCCGCCGTTTGGGCACTGATATCAGTGCCGCCTGCGGTCAGCTGCGCCGCGAGGATGCACAGGGAAAATAAGTCTTGCTTTTAGCAACGGAAAGGAACCAACCTGAATGAAGATCGCCGCGATCACGGACATCGGCAGCTGCCGGCAGGAAAATCAGGACAACTACTGTGCGCAGCAGCTGGCAGGCGGCACCGCCTGGGGCATCGTCTGCGACGGTATGGGCGGTGTCAACGGTGGGCGCATTGCCGCACGTATTGCCACCGACACCATGCAGCAGTATTTTGCCCGCCACATGAAAGCCCTGCAGCCGGGCATGGAAAAGACCTTCATCATGCGCGGGTTTGATATCACGAACCGCGCCGTGTATGAAAAGTCCACCTCTGACCCGGAAATGCAGGGCATGGGCACCACCGGTGTCTGCGCCTACGCCAGCCGCGGACTGGCCCATGTGGTACACGCCGGGGATTCCCGCGCATACCTGTTCCACGCAGGGTCGCTGCGGCAGATCACCCGCGACCATTCGATGGTGCAGCAGCTGGTGGACAGCGGCCAGATTACCCGGGAACAGGCGGCCGTCCACCCGCAGAAAAACCTCATCACCCGCGCGCTGGGTGTCTCGGCCAACATCGTGCCGGAGTACAACCGCTGCGAGATCGAGGATGGCGACATTCTGCTCTTGTGTTCCGATGGCTTGACCAACATGGTGTCGGATGAAGATATCGCGCAGGTTTTGCGTGAGGTACCTTTCTTTGATGCAACGAGCATTCTGGTAGACCGTGCCCTGCAGGCGGGCGGTCAGGATAACATTACGGTTCTGCTCATGGGCGTGGAAACTACGGAGGTCAACAATGGATAATCTGATTGGCAAGCGGCTGGACGGCCGGTATTCGATCGAAGGCCTGGTGGGCGTTGGCGGCATGGCCAATGTCTACCGCGGCACCGATCTGAAAACCGGCAACCGGATCGCCGTCAAAGTTTTAAAGGAAGAATTTCTTGACAATGAGGAACTGGTGCGCCGTTTCAAGAACGAGTCCAAGGCCATCTCTATCCTCAGTCATCCCAATATCGTCAAGGTCTATGATGTATCTGTCACCGACAAATTGCAGTACATCGTCATGGAGTATGTGGACGGCATCACACTGAAAGAATATCTCAAGCAGCGCGGCGGTGCCCTGACCTGGAAAGAGGTCGTACACTTTGCCACCCAGGTCTTGAGCGCCTTGCAGCACGCCCACTCCAAGGGCATCATCCACCGCGACGTCAAGCCGCAGAACATCATGCTGCTGGCGGACGGTTCCATCAAGATGATGGACTTCGGCATTGCGCGCTTCTCCCGCGCACAGAGCCAGACCGTCAGCGACAAGGCCATCGGCTCGGTGCATTATATCAGCCCCGAGCAGGCCAAGGGTGAGCGCACCGACGCCCGCACCGACATCTACTCTGTCGGTGTCATGCTGTATGAGATGCTGTCCGGCCGCCTGCCCTTTGACGGCGACGGCGCAGTGTCCATTGCCATCATGCAGATTTCCGAGAAGCCGAAGCCGCTGGCGGAAATTGCCCCCAACACCCCGGCCGGTCTGCGCCAGATCACCGAAAAGGCCATGGAAAAGGATCCTGACAAGCGCTACCAGAGTGCTCAGGAAATGCTGGACGCCATTGAGGAGTTCAAGCGCAATCCCTCCATCCGCTTTGAGTATGAGTACCGCAATGCCGAAGATAACCCTGAAAGGAACATCAACCGCGTGGTAAACAGTGCCAAGCCCGGCGCAAAAGCCGCCAACATCCGCACCGGCGACGCCCGCCGAGTGGGCACCGCTAACCCGGGCCGCAGCAAGTCCGGCAAAAAGAAGAAGAAAGCCTCCAAGGGCTTCTCGCTTTTCCCGATTTTCTTCGGCATGGCCGTGGCGTTCGTCATCGGTGCGGCCATTCTGATTTATCTGATTTTCACCAATTCCAGCAACCTGCTGTTCTCCAACCGTGCCGACGTGCAGATCATCAGCTTTGTGGGCATGACGAAGGACGAGTTCCTTGCCACCGACTACAACAGCCTGCTGCGTGCCGAGTTCCCGGAGGAATATTCCAGCGAACCGGCGGGCACCATCATCCGCCAGACTCCCAAGGCCGGGCGTACCGTGAAGGAGAAGCAGCGCATCGTGCTGACGGTCAGCCTGGGCACCCAGTATGTCACGATCCCCGAGACAAAGAACATGGTCGCCGAGGATGCCGAGCAGACCTTGAAGGATATGGGTCTGCGCGTGACGAAGAAGCCCATGTCCGACAACACCGTCGCCAACGGCGCGGTCGTCTACTCCCAGCCTTCCTCCGGTGAGACGGTCGAGGGCGGCACCACGGTCATCCTGTATGTCAGCCGTTCCGAGGTTGCCAAGGAGAGCCAGGTCCCGAGCCTGACCGGCAAGACCATTGAGGAAGCCCGCAACGAGGTCAAGGGTCTGAATCTGTCCATCCGCACGGTGGAGCAGCCCAGCGAGCAGCCCGAGGGCACGGTTCTGAGCCAGTCTCCCGATGCCGGTACAAAGGTGCGCAAGTCCAGCGTTATCACGCTGGTCGTCTCCACCGGTATCCCCGAGGCCGCGGTCGAGCCGGAAACGCCTTCCGGCGGTGACGGCGGCATCCAGGAGAGCACCTGGTGGAGCGCTGACGGCAGCCACCAGATCACCCAGCACACCGATGGCTCGATGTGGAACGAGAACGGCCAGCAGTGCGACGCCCAGGGCAATCCCATCGCCTGACAAGTGAGGGAACCATGGCTTATATTACAAAAGGCATCGGCGGCTTTTACTATGTAAAAACGCCGGACGGCATCGTGGAATGCAAAGCCCGCGGTATCTTCCGCAAGCGGGGCATCACGCCGGTGGCGGGGGATAACGTGGCCCTGTCCGCCGATGGCACGATGATTGATGAGATTTTACCGCGCAAAAATGTCTTTATCCGTCCGCCCATCGCCAACCTGGATATTTTGTTCATCGTCACCAGCACGACCCAGCCTGTGCCCAGCACTTTGGTGTTGGACGAACTGGCCGCCGCCGCCATCTACAAGGATGTGCAGCCGGTGCTGGTCGTGACCAAGGCCGACTTGGCCGCTGCGGATATGCTGCGCACCGCCTACACAGGCAGCGGCATCCCGCTGATACAGCTGAACTACGAAACCGGCGAAGGACTGGACGAGATACGCGGGTATATCCAGGGGCATTTGTGCGCTTTCTGTGGCAACTCCGGCGTGGGCAAATCCACACTGTTAAACACACTGGCCCCGGAGCTGAAGCGCGAGACCGGGTCTATCAGCCAAAAGCTGGGCCGTGGCCGTCACACGACCCGCGAGGTGGAGATTTTTGAGATTTGCGGCGGCCGCCTGGCCGACACGCCGGGCTTTGCCAGCCTGGAAGCGCAAAAGCTCTGCCGCATCCCCAAGGATGATATCCAGCATACCTTCCCGGAATTTGCGCCCTACTTCGGCCAGTGCCGGTTCACCGGCTGCTCCCACCGCAGCGAGACCGGCTGTGCCGTGCGTGAGGCCGTGGACTCGGGGACCATCAGCAAAACACGCTATGCCAGCTACCTTGCCATGTACGAAGAAGCCAGCGCACGAAAGGAGTGGGAAAAATGAGCAAGCGTGCCATTATCCTTTCCGCCGTGCCGGTATCCACCGCCGTGGGCCGCTATGTGCGCCCCGGGGATTTCATTGTAGCCTGCGATGCGGGCTACCGCAACGCCGAGCGGCTTGACCTGCGGCCTGATCTGATCGTTGGCGATTTTGATTCTGCCCCGCGCCCCAAGGCCGAGCACGAGACGATCGTGCTGCCCCATGTGAAGGACGACACCGACACCCAGTACGCTGCCCGCTGGCTGCTGGAACATGGCTATGACGAGATCACCCTGCTGGGTGCCCTGGGCGGTGCCCGGCTGGAACATACGCTGGCAAACCTTGCCACCGGGCTGTACCTTGCCAAAAACGGCGTGAAAGTCCTGCTTGCGAACGAGCGGAGCGAGCTGCATTTCCTTGTGCCGAACACCCCGATGGAGCTGCACCGCAGCGACTGGAAGTACGTCTCGGTGTTCCCGCTGGAAGGCCAGCTCACCGGGCTTGCCATCCGCGGTGCGTTCTACCCGCTGGAAAACGCGAAGCTGACCGCCGATTATCCTTTGGGCGTCAGCAATGAATTTGTCGCCGAGACCGCCCACCTGCAATGCAGCGGCGGCACCGGCGTTGTGGTGCTGACCCGCGACGATGCGTAACACCTGACCCGCCGCCCGCATAGTATGGCGTACACAGACATGGAAAGTGAGGTGTATGCCATGCATGTGGTCGTGGTCCGCTGCCCGCGCGCCTTCCGCTGGCTCCTGCGCGCAGCCTTCAAGGTCTGAAGTTTGAAAAATTCCCCTGCCTGTACCCGGGCAGGGGCTATTTTTTTGCCCCGCCGCATATAATGCCCCAGAACATAACCGGAAAGGGGCAAGCAATATGGAACTCAAGGTGTTCAAAGACACCATAGCATCCTATGGCGGTCGCTGGGAAACGCGGCTGGAACTTCCTGTCGAAACCGAAATTTTGATACCCGACTATCTGCCCGCAGTATTCAAGATCGTCAAGTGTCTGATTGCGCCGGTGGTGCTGCAAAACCGGGTGGCGGGCGGGCGCTGGCAGGTGGAGGGCTACCTGCGCTGCACGGTCTTTTACCAGAGCGAGGAACCTGGCACGCGCCTTTTGCGCACCGAACAGAAATTTGCCTTTGAAAAATCGGTCGAGCTGCCCGCCGGGCAGTACGCCGAGGGTCCGGCGCAGGTCTGGGGCGAGCCAGAATACTGTAACTGCCGCGCCGTCAGCGAGCACCGTATCGACCTGCGCGGGGCGTACATCCTGTGTGCCGCCGTGGCCGTGCGCAAAGAGCTGGAGCTGCTGACTTCACTGGCCGACTGCGGTATTGAGCAGTACACCCGCACGATGCAGGGGCTGCAGTGCGCCGTGACCGAGGAAAAGACCCTGACCGCCGAGACCGTCGCCGCACTGCCCAGTGCAGGGGAGAGCGTTCTGGACATCACCGGCAGCTTTGCCCCTGGCGGCGTGACCCTTGCCACCGGGCAAGCCAGTGTGCAGGGCACTTTACAGATACAAATTTGCAGCCAGAACGCCGACAGCGGCGAGCTGACCGTGCGCAGCAAGGAGCTACCCATCCAGCAGAATTTGGAACTGCCCGGCGCCGCCGAGGACGACACCGCCCTTGTGCGGGGCGAGGTGCTGGCCTGCACTTTAAGTGCCGACGACGGCGCAGGGGAGGCCGCTCTCACCGTCACCTGGAAGCTGCGCATCGAGGTCTGGCGCAGCGTGCAGTACAGCGTCGTGGCGGACGCCTACTCCACGCTCTGCAAGACCCAGACCGTGCAGACCGTCTGCCGCCTTTTGCAGCAAACCACAGCGCTTGCAGGCCGCATCCCCATCAGCATTGAGGATGATTTGCCTGACGCCGACGGCACGGTCCTGGGCTGTTTTGTGACGCTGGGTGCGCTCTGCGCTGCGCCCGCCGAGGGCGACAAGGCCGAAACGCATCTGCGGCTTTCGGGCAAGGGGACCGCCCATGTTTTCATCAGCGATGCCCGGGGCGAACTGACCTGCTATGACAAAACTTTCAGCTGGCAGCCCGGCGGCCTGTGGTCCGGTGTGACCGATGCCGCCTGGCCCAGCGTGGGGGCGTCCGTCGTGCGGGTCTCCAGCAGTAAAAACGGTGCCCGGCTGCGGGTCGATCTGGAAATCGAAGTCAACGGTGCGCTATTGCAGGCACAGAGCTTTGATGCGCTGTGCGGCGTGGAGCTGGGCGAGGCCTACGATGACAGCGACGGCCCGGCCCTCTACATCTACTATGCCCAGCAAGGGGAGCGTATCTTTGACATTGCCAAGCGCTACCACGCCCGCGCTCGGGACCTGGCCACCGCCAACCACCTGGAAAGCAGCGAGCCGCCCCGGGAGACCACGGCCGACGCCGCCTGCCTGCTGATACCGGCTGCGCTGTAAAGGAGGGGAACATCCGTGACACAGGAGCAAATTTACCACAACATTGCCCAGCGCACAGGCGGGGATATCTACCTTGGCGTTGTGGGGCCGGTGCGCAGCGGAAAAAGCACCTTTATCAAGCGCTTTGCCGAATTGATGCTGCTGCCCCGCATCAAGAACGAAGCCCGACGCGCCCGCGCCCACGACGAGCTGCCCCAATCCGCCGCCGGGCGCACTATCATGACCACCGAGCCAAAGTTCATCCCCGAAAAAGCCGTCAAAATCGACCTTTCGGGCGGCGGCAGTTTCAAAGCACGGCTCATCGACTGCGTCGGCTACATGGTGGACGGTGCCCTCGGACACGAGGAAAACGAGGCCCCGCGCCTCGTCAAAAGCCCTTGGTTCGACCACGAAGTCCCCTTTGACCTGGCAGCCGAAACCGGCACCCGCTGCGTCATCCGGGAGCACGCCACCATCGGGCTGGTCGTCACGACGGACGGCTCAGTGGCCGACCTGCCGCGGGAAGCCTACCTTGACGCCGAGCGGCGCATCATTGCCGAGCTGAACGACAGCGGCAAGCCTTATGTCATCCTGCTCAACTGCGCCGAGCCAGACAGTGACGACGCCCGCCGCCTCACCACTGAACTGGCTGAGCGCTACGCCCACGCCGTTGTGCCGCTGAACTGCACGACGATGACCGTTGAGACGCTGGATTCACTCTTGCAGACGCTTTTGTACGAGTTTCCCATCCGGGAGATCGCCGTGCGGATGCCCGGCTGGGTCACGATGCTGGAAAGTGGCCACTGGCTGCAAAGCGCCATCTATACAGCCATGCTGGAATTTGCCGCCTCGGTACACAAGATGGCCGACCTGGCAGGCCGCCGCCCCCAGCTGGGGTGCGAGTATATCACATCCGCGTCGCTCACCGGCATGGACCTTGCCAGCGGCAGTGTGGGCATCAACGCCGTAGTGGCCCCGGATATCTTTTACAAAATCCTTGGTGAGCAGACCGGGCTGGACATCGTGGACGAAGCCAGCCTTTTGCCCTGCGTCGTCAGCCTGGCCCGGGCCAAGCGCGCCTACGACAAGATCAAATCCGCCCTCGACCAGGTCGAAGCCACCGGGTACGGGATCGTCATGCCGGGCATCGACGAACTGACGCTGGAAGAGCCGGAGATTGTGCGCCAGGGCGGGCAGTACGGCGTGCGGCTTTCCGCCAGTGCGCCCAGTCTGCACATCATACGGGCGAATATCCACACCGAGCTTTCGCCCACCGTCGGCAGCGAGCAGCAGGGCGAAGAGCTCATCAAGAGCTTGCTTTCCGACTTTGAGACCGCCCCCGGCAAGCTGTGGAGCACGAATATCTTCGGCAAGAGCCTGAACGAGCTTGTCAGCGAAGGGGTGCAGGCGAAATTGCTGCATATGCCGCAGGAAGCCCGCGCCCGCCTGCAGCAGACGCTGGAACGCATCATCAACGAGGGCTGCGACGGCCTGATCTGCATTTTGCTGTGACGGAGGGGCCTTATGTTCAGACGCATAAGCAAAGCCGAGCGGGAGCGCCGCGCCGCCAGGGCCGAGCTGGAAACCACCGTGCAGGCCCTGCACGCCAACGAGCGAGCCTTTAAAGAAGCGCAGGACCCCTTTTATATCGAGCAACTGACCTACCAGCACGCCGCCCTGCTGTGCCGCTGCCGGGCACTGCTGCGCATACTGCGCGCAGACCGGGAGAACCTATGACGGAGTATTGGCCCTTCCTCGCTGCGGGCATCTGCGTACTGACCGTGGTGCGGTGCGCCGCCCGCCAGCGGCACGGCGTGCGCAGTTTGCTGGCCGGAGTTGTCTGCGGGCTAGGGGCGCTGGCCGTGCTGGGGCTGCTGGAACCCGTAACGGGGATTGTGCTGCCGCTGACCCGTTTTACAGCCTTCTGCGCGGGTGTTTTGGGCGTGCCCGGGGTGACGGCGCTGCTGGTTCTGCGGCTGTTGTTGTAACTTTTGCTTGCCAAGGTGCTGTAAATATGCTATACTTTTTTAGAAAACGAGTGGAACATACGGCGGCGGGACAGCCTGCAAGGGCTGCCTGAGGAAAGTCCGGGCTTCACAGAGACAGAGTAACTGCTAACGGCAGCCGGGGGTGACCCCAGGGATAGTGCAACAGAAAGAAACCGCCGCGAAAGCGGTAAGGATGGAAAGGCGAGGTAAGAGCTCACCAGCGCACTGGCGACTTTGCGGCTATGTAAACCCTGCTCGAAGCAACATCCGTATGGGACATTATGCGGAGTCTCGCGCGTCCCGGTGATGGCGTGAGCCTTGCGGTGACGCAAGGACAAGATAGATCGTCGTTTGATACAGAACCCGGCTTACGGTCCAGTCGTTTTTTTCTTTGTCTATTACAAAAGCACATCTGTTTTTTGGTGCAGATGTGCTTTTTTGTATTTTTCCGCATAAAAAAGTGCAAATCATGGCAAAAAGCGCTTGTTTATTTCTGAAAAATCGTATATAATGTAGTGTACTCCTGCGATTGTGCCAAGATAGAGGGGCGCAGCTGCAGCGGGGAATAGGGAAAGTACATATTTTTTTAGGGGGAGCGTATTATGGCTGATTATTTTGCAATGGATCGCAACGAACTCACTGCTGAAAAAGCCGCACTGGAAGCCCAGTACAAAAAGTTCCAGGACATGGGCCTGAAGCTGAACATGGCACGCGGCAAACCCGGCCCTCACCAGATGGACCTGGCTATGGATCTGCTCAAGATAGACAACTACATCACTGACAGCGGCTTCGACACCCGCAACTACGGCGAGCTGGAGGGCCTTCCCGAGGCCCGCACCCTGTTTGCCGATGTGTTCGGCGTTAAGCCCAGCGAGGTTTTCGTCGGCGGCAACTCGAGCCTACAGCTGATGTACAACTTGGTCGCCATCGGCATGATGTTCGGCTTCCAGGAGTCCCCGAAGCCCTGGAGCCAGGTCGAACACCGCAAGTTCCTCTGCCCGGTGCCCGGCTATGACCGCCACTTTGCCATCACCGAGGAAATGGGCTTTGAGCTGATTTCTGTACCCATGAGCCCCGACGGCCCCGATATGGACATGATCGAGGAGCTCGTCGCCAACGATGACACCATCAAGGGCATCTGGTGCGTACCGCAGTACTCCAACCCCGACGGCTACACGTACAGCGATGAGACCATCCGCCGCTTCGCCGCTATGAAGACCGCCGCCCCGGATTTCAAGATTTTCTGGGACGAGGCTTACATCGTCCATCACCTGACCGATGAGATCATTGAGACACCCGTCCTGCTGAACGAGGCCAAGAAGTACGGCAACGAAGATCGTGTCTTTATGTTCACGTCCACCAGCAAGATCACCTTCCCGGGCGCAGGCATTTCTGCCATCGCCTGCAGCGAGAACTCGATGAAGTATATGTGCAAGCGGTTCTCTACCATGATTATCAGCTATGACAAGATGAACCAGCTGCGCCACGTCCGTTTCCTCAAGAACAAGGCCGGTGTGCTGGCCCATATGGCCAAGCATCGCCGCCGCCTGGTGCCCTGCTTTGACGCCGTCAAAACCACCTTTGCTGATGAGCTGACCCCCTGCGGCGATATCGCCCACTGGACGAACCCCAAGGGCGGCTACTTCATCAGCCTGTACGTCATGCCCGGCTGCGCCAAGCGCGTGGCTCAGCTGTGCAAGGACTGCGGCCTGACCCTGACAGGCGCAGGCTCTGCCTACCCCTATCACAAGGACCCCGATGACTCGCATCTGCGCATTGCGCCGACCTATCCGAGCCTCGACGAGGTCGAAACTGCTTCTGCACTGCTGTGCGTCTGTGTGCGCCTGGCAGTTGTTGAAAAGCTGCTGGCCGATAAGGCTGAATAAGCGGCAAAAATCTATCCCGCCCGCCGGTGCGGGCAAGTTTTTTGGAGGTTTCTATGAACAGAAAAGGGAAGTCATGGCCGTTGTTCGTCGTGGCAATTTTGATCGTGCTGTTCTCCCTGACGGCCATTTTGGGTGTGAGCTATACCTACGGCGACACCAAGAATGCCTATGTCAAGGGGGCATCTGACATCCGCTTCGGCATCGATATCCGCGGCGGCGTGGACGTTACATTCATGCCTGCCGACGATGTGGAGGCCACCGATGCCCAGATGGCCGCAGCTAAAACGGTTATCGAGGATCGCCTTGTCGGCCTCGGCATCACCGACTACGAGAGCTACGTCGACAACAACAAAAATCGTATCATCGTGCGTTTCCCCTGGAAGAGCGATGAAGCGGACTTCAACCCGCAGACCGCTATCGATGAGATCGGCACCACCGCCAAGATGGTGTTCCGCAAGGGTTCTTCTTCTACAGGTGAAGAGATTCTGAGCGGTGACGACGTGGCTTCCGCAAGCGCCGCCTACAATGAGACCGAAGGCTGGGTCGTCCAGCTGAAGTTCAACTCCGACGGTGCGTCCGCTTTTGCCGCCGCTACCACCGAGCTGGCTGCCAACAACGGCACCATTTCCATCTGGCTGGATGACTCGAACATTTCCACCGCCACGGTCAACGAGGCCATCACCGGCGGTGAGGCCATCATCAAGGGCAACTTTGACCAGGACAGCGCTTCCACGCTGGCAAACCAGATCAACTCCGGTTCTCTGCCGTTTGCCCTGTCCGCGGAAAGCTACTCCACCATCAGCCCCTCGCTGGGCGCCAAGAGCCTGGACGTTATGGTGCAGGCCGGTATCATCGCCTTCATCCTGGTTGCGCTGATGATGATTTTCCGCTATCGTCTGCCCGGCACCATCGCCGTTATCTCCCTGATGGGCCAGGTCGCCGCCACGCTGGCAGTCGTCTCCGGCTACTTCAGCGTGTTCCCGGGTTCCACGCTGACCCTGCCCGGCATCGCCGGTATCATCCTGGGCATCGGCATGGGTGTTGACGCAAACGTCATCACTGCCGAGCGCATCAAGGAAGAGCTTGCCAAGAACAAGACCCTGGAGGGCGCTGTCAACAGCGGCTTCAAGATGGGTCTGACCCCCATCATCGACGGCAACGTGACCATCGTTATCGTCGCCGCTATCCTGATGGGCGCTTTCGGCCCCACGGACGGCTTCTGGGCCAAGGTCTTTAACCCCATCTTCTTCTGGTTCGGACCTTCCACGGCCGGCACCATCTACTCCTTCGGCTTCACCTTACTGACCAGTGTTCTGCTCAACTTCGTGTTCGGCGTTTGGGCTACCCGCGTTATGATCCGCGGTGCAGTCCACTTCAAGCCGCTGCGCAAGGCCTGGCTCTTCGGCGGCAAGAAGGAGGGCGGTGCCAACTTCAAAACGCCTTCCATCAACTTCATCGGCAACCGCAAGAAGTTCTACACCTTCTCCTGCGCACTGATTGCTGTTGTGCTCGTGTTCTGTGCCGTGTTCGGCGTCAAGATGGACGTTGAGTTCAAAGGCGGCTCTATGATCACGCTGGCCTATGAGGGCGACGTTGACCTGAACGACCTGAAGTCCGCCATCGGCAGCGAACTGGGCAAATCTGATTTGACCCTGCAGACCGGCTCTGATATCTCCGGCAACCAGACCCTGACCGTCACCCTGCCCGGCAGCGACACACTGACCACCGAGCAGCTGGACAACCTGCTGGCCTCCATGAACGAGCAGTACCCCGACAACAACTTTGTCCAGAACGAGGTCAGCAACGTCGATGCCACCATCGGCAACGAATTCCTGCTCAAGAGCGTCGTCGCGCTGGTCGCCGCCTGTGTGCTGATTCTTCTCTATGTGGCCTATCGTTTCCGCAAAATCGGCGGCCTCAAGGCCGGTTCCACCGCCATTGTGGCGCTGCTGCATGATATGTTTGTCGTGTTCGGCGTGTTCGTCATCCTGCGCATTCCTCTGAACGGCAACTTCATTGCTGCGCTGCTGACCATCCTGGGTTACTCCATCAACGATACCGTCGTTATCTACGACCGTATCCGTGAGAACAGCGCCCTGTACGGCAAAAAGCAGATGAGCCTTGCCGAGCTGGTCAACCTGTCCATCAACCAGAGCTTTGCCCGCTCTCTGATGACCTCTATCACCACCTGCCTGGCACTGGGCGTCGTCTGCGTGATCTCTGTCATCTACCGTCTGGACAGCATCTACTCCTTCGCGTTCCCGCTGCTGTTCGGTATGGTCAGCGGTGTGTACAGCACGATTTGCATTGCTACGCCGCTGTGGGTCGACTGGAAGAACAAGAAGAAGGCCCCCAAGAAGGCTTGAGTTTGTAGAAAAGGAGGGTACCCGATATGAAATGCCCCTACTGCGGTGAAGTGGATTCCAAGGTCATCGATTCCCGCCCGACGGAGGATGGCGAAAAGATTCGCCGCCGCCGTGAGTGCCTGAACTGCAAAAAGCGCTTTACCACCTACGAGATCGTCGAGACGGTCCCGCTGATGGTCGTGAAGAAAGACCGTTCCCGCGAGGTCTTTGACCGCCAGAAGCTGCTGAATGGTATGCTGCGCGCCTGCGAGAAGCGCCCTGTCAGCTACACCCAGCTGGACGCTGCCGTAGACCGCATTGAGCAGCAGCTGCTCAACTCTTACGACCGCGAGGTTTCCTCCATCCATATCGGCGACCTGGCTATGCAGGAGCTCAAGCAGATGGACGATGTCGCCTACGTGCGCTTTGCCTCTGTCTACCGCCAGTTCAGCGACGTCAACACCTTCATGGAAGAACTGAAGGATATGCTTGACAGCCGTTCAAAACCCGCCGAAAAATGATTGCCGCACCTGGGCGATCTGGGCACAGGCGCGCTGCGTCTCCATTTCCAGGTCGGCCAGGCTGTCCGCTTCGGCACAGGGCGGCAGCACCGCCATCGTCTGGTTCAGCTGGTCGATAATGTTGCGCCGCACCAGCAGCGCCAGCAAGGCGCTGTCGCGCTCGGCCCGCCGGGTCGTCTGCGCATAGGCTGCGCGGGCGGCAGGGTAGTCGCCCTGTTCCGCCAAGGCATAAGCCCGCTGCACACCCGCCTGCATGGCATCGGTGGTGTCGGTCACGTACCGTCCCGCCAGGTACAGCAGCAGGCAGAGCACCAGCAAAATTGCGGCTGCATACCAGTTCCGTTTCATAAGCACCTTTCAGGCCGTCCCTTTGGGGGCGGCCTTTTTCTGTATCAATACGATCTTTTCACCATTGTAAAGCAGCATGAGCACCTTTTCCCGGGTTACGTTCTGTCGGACCAGCAGAGCGTCCAGTGCGGCAGCATCCATGCCGAAAAATGCGAGATTTTCTTTGTAAACCGCCTTATCGATGAGCAGTGGCAGCATGGGCGGGGCTTCGCCGTCCTGTGGCATGGGCGCGGCCGTGATGCTGCCGTTCGGCTCCACCACACCCCAGTAGACATCCTCGGGCGAGAAAATATCCTTGCCGCGCAGTGCCTCGGCCAAATCGGACGCCGTGATGCGAAGCTGGGCCAATTCATTTTGCTGTATCTCGCCGTTGCGGATGATCGTTACCGGTTTGCCCAAGAGGAGCTGGGCATATTTCGGGCAGAACCAGACAAGTGTTGAGTTTAGAATTTCCAGCGCAGTTATTAAAAAAATCGGCACGAGACTCGCCGACAGCGGCAGGTCAGGCTCATCGATGCAGATGGACGCGACGTTGGAGATCAGCAGCGTCGTCACCAGCTCGGAGGGCTGCAATTCGCCCAGCTGGCGCTTGCCCATCAGCCGCATAGCCACCACCACGGCCAGGTACACCAGCACTGTACGCACGACCGAAGAAATCATTCGGGCCACCTCCTCATAAATCCCGGCGAAAGCGGCAACACTATTTTGCGTGAGAGGGGGAACACCGATGCCGCAAAAACCGCTGAACCGTTCGCTGGATGCAAACCTTGCGTTTCTCGATGAAATGTTTGGTCATTCTGATGATTTCTATACAAAGCGCCTGATGATTGCGGGCGTACCCTGCGCCGCCATTATGTTCACCGGGCTATCCTCACCGGAAAAGCTCTGCCGTATGGCGCTGGATATGCTGGACCGCGACCCGGCCATGCTGGGCGGCGGGGAGGGGCTGTGCAACTACTTGCTGACCCAAAGCCGCATCCCGGCTGAGCCGGACGCCATCACCGACGAGACGACACTTATAGAAATGCTCTCCAACGGCCTGTCCGTGCTGCTGATTGAAGGCGTTGCCAAGGCCGTGGCGTTTTCGACCCAGGAAATGCCGCAGCGGTCTGTCTCGACGCCCACCGGCGAGGGCAACCTGCGCGGGCCGCAGGAAGCGTTCACCGAGCTTTTGCGCAATAACATTTCGCTGCTGCGGCGGCAGTTCCGCACCGGGACACTGGCGGCAGAAATTTACACAGCCCGCACCCGCGCCAAGACCGAATACTGCCTGTGCTATGACAGCCGCCTGGCCCCGCAGGAGACCATTGACGCACTGCGGGCGCGGATGGCCGCGGTAGAGATACCCGTTCTTTTGGATAGCGCCTACTTTGCGTCGTTCCTCAAGCAGGACAAGCTCAATCTGTTCCCGGCTGCCGCCTACACCGAGCGCCCGGCCACGGCCTGCGCCCGCCTGTGCGAGGGCAAGGCCGTTGTGCTGGTGGCGGGCTGCCCCTACGCGCTCATCATCCCCAGCTTTTTTGCCGAGCATTTCGAGTGCCTGGACGACTACGCCTCCAGTGCCGTGTTTGCGGGACTGATCCGCATTTTAAAATATCTGGCATTTCTGTTGGCCGTATTCGGGCCAGGTCTGTACGTCATGGCCGTGGCCTTTGCGCCGGAGATCATCCCCATCCAGCTGTTGACCAAGCTCGCCCAGGGGGAGACATCGACGCCCCTGCCGCCGATGCTGGAAATGCTCTGCGTGACGCTGTTATTGGAGATCGTGCGCGAAGCCGGGTTGCGCGCACCGCAGTCCATCAGTCACACCGTCAGCCTCGTGGGGGCGCTCATCATCGGCGAGACCGCCGTCAGTGCGGGTATCGTCAGCGTACCAGTTTTAACGATGGCCGCGGCTGCTACCATTGCCACGCTGGCTGTGCCGTCACTGTACGAGCAGACGATTTTGTTCCGCTTTGCTGTTATTCTGCTGGCCGGGTGCTTCGGCGTGCCGGGGCTGGCCTGCGCCGCGCTGACGATTTTAGCCATGGCCTGCGGCAGTGAGCCATTCGGGTATGACTACCTCTACCCGCTGCTGCCGCCCACCCACGCCAGCCTGCGGGACGGCTTTGTGCGCAGCATCTGGAGCCGCTTGGCCCAGTCCGGGGAGGTGCTCAGCCGCGATGAAACGTGAATGCCCAAGCCTGTTTGCGGCACTGTTGATCAGCCTGCTGGTCAACGTGCTGCTGCGCAGCCAGACAGCCTACTGGCCCCGGGCCGGGCTGGCGGCAGCGCTGGTCTGCGTGCCAATACTGGCCGCCGCCGGCTGGCTGTTCGCCCGATGCTGGCGGCTGGCCGCCGACCCGGTGTACAAATTGCTGTTCGGGGCGCTGCTCTTCTATACCTCGGTACTAGAGCTTCTGCGCCTGTGGCAGCTGGCGGGGCGGCTGTACCCCGGTGCGGTCACGCTGACATCGGTCTGCCTGCTCTGTGTGCTGCCGGTCGTCTATCTGCGGCGGGTGTCGGCGCTGTCCCAGACGGCCCACGCCGTTTTGTGCCTGTTGGTCCTCGTCACCGCCGTGATGCTGGTCTCCGTACTGCCGCGCCTGCGGGTAACGAATTTGCAGACTGCACCGCTGACGCAGGGGGATTTTCGCGCTGCCGCAAAAGACCAGCTGACGCTCTACCCGGAGTATCTGCTGCCCGCCCTCTGGCCCGAGCAGGACAAGCGTGGCCGCCACGCGCTGCTGCGGCTGGCCGGGTATACACTGGCCTTTGACGTGGGGATGCACCTGCTTTTGGAGCTGTTCTACGGCGCGGCCATGCCGCTGCGGGTCGACCCCGTACACGCCGCCGCGCGGTGCGGGGCGCTTTCGATTTTCAATCGGCTGGAGTGGCTGCAATTTATTTTGTGGGTCATGGCGGTCACGGTCAAGCTGGCGCTGTATCTCTATGCGCTGGTGCGGCTGCTGGGCGGGCAGAGCAAGGCCGAGAACAGCGCCGCCGGACTGGACCGGTTCCCGCTGTACCTTGGCGGTATCTGGCTGCTCTGCGCCGTGCTGCGCAAGCTTGACCTGGACGCCGCGCTGCCGCTGCGCAGCACTATGACCTGGGGTTTTGTCGTTTTGACCTGGATGGGAGGTGCCGCCGCGTGTCTGTGCAAAAAGTTAAGGCGTGCCTGATTTTGTGTGTTGCCGTGCTGCTCTGTGGCTGCGGGCAGGCGCTTTCTGAACGGGAGATCGTCCGCGCTGTGTTTTTTGCGCAGCAGCAGGGGCAGTATTCGGTCTGCCTGCTGCTGGCCGACCAGAACGGCGGGGAGGACGGCGTACACTACAAGACCGCCAGCGCCCGGGGTGCAACGCCTGCCCAGGCCCTGCACCGGACTGAGGACACGCTGCCCGGGCAGCTCTATTACGGCCTGCTGGATCTGGCCGCCCTGCCGCCGGGCTTAAACTGGCAGACAGCGCAGACCCTGGGCACACTATTGTATGACAAAGCCCAGCCAGCACCGGAGCTGTCTGTATTTGTGCTGGACGATGCCGCCCACAGCTGGGCGCAGGACGCCGCGAATCTATATGAGGACATGAAGGCCGTGGAGCAGGAATACGCCCTGCACTGCGGCTTGCAGCAGCTTTTTACCCAGGCTGAGGGCTGTGCTGTGCCCGGCCACCGCACCGACAGTGGGTATGATTTTTACCTGCTGGCAAAGGATGCCCCCGCCAGGCGCGTCAGTGGTCTGCCCGCCCAACTGGCGGCGGTGCTCTGCGGGCAGGCAGATAATTTTTTTTCGGCGTACCATGATGGGCAGGCGCTTTGCAAAAGCGAAGTCAATGTGACCGTGGAGGATACCGCCGTGCAGCTGCATCTGCGGGATTGTACGCTGCAATCCCTGGCCGATGCGGATGACGATTTGCAGGGGTTTCTCTGCGCAGAGTTGCAGCACGCTTTCGCCGCGCTGACCAACGATGCCAAAGCTGATTTTTTCCATTTGCAATTCTGGCATGAGAATTTGTATGGCGTTGAAAGGGAAGCGCCGGCACCCACATTGGCCGTTGTTTTTGAGTAGAGGCGGCGTCCTCGACGCCCTGCCATCGCACATCCATACAAAAAACGAGCCTGAACGTTTGCACGAAACGTTCAGGCTTGCCTTCGTTTTTTACTGTATCGTCGACGGCCGCGAAATATAGATCAAATTCGTGTCCGCGATGAAGGTCTGGAAGTTGTAAAGCACCAGCACTTCGTCATAGCCCTCTTTCTCGATTGTCGAGTCGAGGCCATACTTGAAATTGCGGAAATCCACCACGCCGATCTTGGCATAATTTTCGGTCAGGTAGGGGATAAAGCTGTTGGCGTAGCTGTCCTTCACCACCAGAATGCTGCCGGTGCCACTGCCCTCGATCGTCGAATAGCCGTTGTTGCCGTTCAGGAACGCCGCATACTTGTCGCGGGTGGCAAATTTATCGGCATTCACAATGTTCTCGGTCTTGTCCGGCTCATACTGGGCCTCGCCGGTGATTTTGTAAACCGTCATCAGGCTGTCCAGCGGGTAGTAGGTGATCTCGTCATTCTGCACATTCCACAGTCGCGTGGCCGAGTAGTGCGTGCCCTGGAAATCTGTCACCGTCACAGCCTCATGTGCGGTGCGATCAAAGGGCGTCAGGCCCTTCAGCGTACAGAACTGCTCGTAGGCGTGGTACGCACCGTTGGGCGTCCAGTGGTGGTCGGTCTTGAAATACAGGTACTCGTCCTTTAATTCAGTGAACGGTTCCCGCAGATCAATGACATCGGCATTCTGGCCGATTTTTGCAAAGATGTCATCGAGCATTGCGTTTTCATCTACCATCGGTGCGCCCAGGGGGAGCGCTTCGGGGTAGATGACACTGGCCGACGGTGCCAGCAGGAAGGTGACTTTGCCCGGGTGATTTGCGGCAAAATCGCTGACTGCCGTGATATTTTTGTCCAGCTGCTTCTTCGTGGCATCGTCCACGGTGAACAGCTTTGTAAACATCCAGTGGTCCTTGCCCAGCAGGATGCCGCCTTCCTCCACTTTCTGGAACAGCACCTCATCCGCCGCGCGCTGGGTGTTGACCGCTGCGTCACGGAAGGCAAACTGATCCTGCATCCAGCGGGAGAAGCCGCTCTGCCAGTTGCCGTCCAGCAGCGCACTGACGCTGAACGCTGGAAAGGGCGCTGCCTTGCGGTTTTCCAATTCCAGCTGGGTGCGCTTGGGCCACAGCAGGTTCACCAGTGAAAAGCCAAACAACAGCGCACCGCAGAGGAATAGCAGCGCATAGTTCGGGCGGCGTTTGCCGCTGTCTTTACGGTAGACAACTTTCGTAGACATACAGCCATTCCTCCTCTCAGAAATTCGCGTACAGCGCCGTAGCATTCGTGGCAGCCACCACGTAACAGACGCACAGCACGGTCAGCAACGCAAACACAATGAGTTTGGCCGCCGTGTTTTTGCTGATTTTTGCCCACAGCCAGCTGGGCAAAGTGGACGAGCAGACGCAGCCCAGCGCCAGCAGCACACCATAGTTGCGCAGGTAGTACAGCGGGGCAATACCGCCCTGGGGCACAAACAGCTTTTGCAGCAGCAAGCCCAGCGGTGCGCCGGGCTGGTTGGCCGTAAAGATGCCCCAGCCCAGTACCACAAAGAACAGCGTGTAGATGTGCGGCCAGACTTTGCCCCTTTTCAGGTATTTCATCAAAAAGTTCTTTTCAATGGTCAGCAGCACAAAGTAGTAAAGTCCCCAGGCGATAAAGTTCCAGCTGGCGCCATGCCAGATGCCGGTAGCCGCCCAGACCAGGAACATATTAAAAAGCTGCCGCGCCGCGCCTTTACGGTTGCCGCCCAAGGGAATGTAGATGTAATCCCGGAACCAGCCCGAAAGCGTGATATGCCAGCGCCGCCAAAATTCGGTGATGCTACCGGAGATATAGGGCAGATTGAAGTTAGCCGGGCAATCAAAGCCAAGCAGAGCAGCCAGGCCGTTGCTCATCTCACTGTAACCGGCGAAGTCGAAATACAGCTGCAAACTGTACGCGATAATGCCCAGCCATGCCAGCGGGGTCGAGACATTCGCCACCCCCACGCCGCCCGCGCCGATGATATCAGTCCACAACGCACCAATGGAATCCGCCAGAATGACTTTTTTTGCGAGGCCGAACACGAACAGTTCCGCACCTCGCTGGGCCTTTGCCAGCGTGCAGCGGTTTTGGCCATCGTGCAGCTGGTCGGCCATCTCGCGATATTTCACGATAGGCCCGACAATAAGCTGCGGGAAGAAGAGGACATACACCGCAAACGTCAGAAAATTTTTTTCCGGTTTGATTTTGCCCGTGTAGACATCGACCTCATAGCTGATGATTTTAAAGATGTAATAGCTGATGCCCAGCGGCAGCACCGCGCCGATATTCAGGGCTGCAATGCCAAAATGTCCGATTTGATTCAGCGTGTCGATCAGAAAGTTAGCATACTTGAAATACACCAATACTCCCAGGTTGACCAGCACCGCCACGGCTGGCAGCAGACCGCGCAGCTTAGCCCCAGTCTTGGCTGTCAGCAGCGCCCACAGGTAGTTGAACACGATAAGCGCTGCAATCAGCGGCAGAAATTCAATGCCAGTCCAGCAGTAGAAAATCAGGCTTTCTGCCAGCAGCACTGCATTTTTGGCGCGGCCGGGCACCAGATAATACAGCAGCAGGGAAAGCGGCAGAAAGCAGAACAGGAACACCACACTGTTAAAAACCATGGCGTACTCCCTTCTTTTGAATCATGTTAAAAAAGGGCCGTTGCCGAACGGCAGCGGCCCTGCATCGGGTCATCTTTTAGAAGTTGAGGGCCGTCTCCAGCGCGGTGTCGATGGGGGCGTAGTCCGGGTTAGAGATACCGGCTATGACGATAGCGACATAGTTGCCGTTAGTCACAATGCGGGCGTCCTTCGCCAGGGCAATCTTGTCGGCAAACTCGGCGTACAGGTCGTTAGCGGACAGGCTCTCTTTGTAGGCTTCCAGCTCGGCCTTCACAGCGTCAACCTGGCCGTCCTTGGCCTGGGCCACAAAGACAAGGCCGCAATCTGCCTGGTCGTTGGTGACGTCGCCCTTGTAGCCAACGAGGTTGTCCATCGTCAGCATCAGCTCATTCTCCACAGAGAAGTCGTCCAGCGCACGGGGGTTGGCGATGGGGTTGACAGCCTCGATAGCGGCAACGGCGGCATCAAGGTTGGCGGTGTTGGCTTCATCGCTCACGACACTCTCAGTCGAGCCGTCTGCACTGCCAATAGCAGTGGTTTCCTCAGAAGAAGCAGCCTCGGAAGAAGCAGCAACGGAAGTGCTCTCGCTGGCGGCAGGAGTGCTGTCTGCAGTAGAGCCGCAGGCAGCCAGCAGCATAGCGCAGCACAGAATCACAGGAATCAGTTTTTTCATAGGTGAAATTCTCCTTTTATATTTCGGTAAGGTTTTCCCTCACGTATAGGTACAGTTTTCCCATACTTTTATAAGGATACACTATTTGGCTGTTTTTTTCAAGATGTTTTGGGCGAAACACGAGCCGCCCGGCAGCAAAAATATGTAAACTTTTTATGCCTTGACAAACCGCCCTTCGGCAGGGTATATTCAAGACAAAGTAAAAACCAGATTTGTAAGGGCGGATGCTCGCCTTCGCCCGCGGGTCGATGGTGAGCATCGACCCCTACACTATGAGGAAGTGAACTGCCAGATGCGCAATCCAAAAGCCCGCGAGACCGCATGGACCGGGATGCTGTTTGCCCTTGCCATCGCACTGTCCTGGCTGGAATCCATGGTATCGCCCCTGCTGGGGCTGATGCCTGCCATTAAGTTAGGGCTGTCCAATATTGTGGTCATGTACGCGCTGCTGTTCCTGCGCACCCGCACGACGGTATTGCTGGTGGTGCTCAAGGCACTGTTTGCCTTTCTGACGCGCGGCGTGACCGCTGGTTTTCTTTCCTTATGCGGCGGGGCGCTGGCGCTGGCCGTGTATCTTTTGCTGCTGCATCTGCCCGGGGTCAGCGGATACATATTCTGCACCTGTGGGGCGCTGGCGCACAACCTCGGCCAGCTGATGGGGGCAGCCATCCTCCTGTCCAGCGGCATGGCGCTTGCCTATGCGCCGGTGTTGCTGGTGGCCGGGCTGATTGTTGGCGGCATCAGCTGCGTGCTGACCAAAGCACTGTTCGCCGCACTGCCCGCATCCGCCGGGCAGCAGCGGAAGGGAAGCCCTTTCAAAAATTAAGATTATTTCTTAAAAAGTATAAAATCGCTATTGACAAACCTGTAAACGTATCGTATAATATAGCCACAGACACAGGAATGTGTCCTAGGAGCTATTACAAAATAACAGGAGGCAATTCTTATGACGAAGTACGTTTGCACCGTTTGTGGTTATATCGCTGAGGGTTCTATTCCCGAGTTCTGCCCGGTCTGCAAGGCCCCGGCATCCAAATTTATTGAGAAGAAGGACAACACCTACGTGACCGAGCATGTCGTCGGCATCGCCAAGGATGTTCCCGAGGAAATCAAGCAGGGTCTGCGCGAGAACTTCAACGGCGAATGCAGCGAGGTCGGTATGTACCTGGCTATGAGCCGCGTCGCTGACCGCGAGGGCTACCCCGAGATTGCCGAGGCTTGGAAGCGCTACGCTTTCGAGGAGGCCGAGCACGCTTCCAAGTTTGCCGAGCTGCTGGGTGAGGTCCTGACCGACAGCACCAAGAAGAACCTGCAGATGCGCGTTGACGCCGAGTGTGGCGCCTGCGCCGGCAAGATGGACCTTGCCAAGAAGGCCAAGGAGCTGAACCTCGACGCCATCCATGACACCGTCCACGAGATGGCAAAGGACGAGGCCCGTCATGGCCGCGGTATGCAGGGCCTGCTGGACCGCTACTTCAAATAATCATACCTAAAGCACACTGCGCCCCGGAGTTTGAACGCTCCGGGGCGTTTTTGCATAGGATACGCCGGGGGTGGTGCCATGCGGCGGTGCAGTATAAAAGCCAGGCAGCGGGCGCAGCTGCGCGGTTTTTTGTGGTTGCTGACGGCAGCTCTGTTGGCTGTAGGGCTGTGGCTGAACCGCTATGTCAACACAGTCATCAAGCCCACTCTGCACGAGCTGGCCGAATACGAAGCTCGCGCCGCCACCGTGCAGGCCGTCAACCGGGCCGTGGCAGCGGCGCTCGCAGCGGATGCATCCCTTACCAATGCGCTGTTTGTGCAGAGCGGCGGCATTGTCAGCCTGGACGCAGCAGCCGCCGGGGCCGCGCAGCTGCGCCTTGTCAGCGCCGTGCAGGAGGAAATGAACGCTTTGCCGGAGGAAGATTTCACAATTCCTTTCGGCAGCCTGACGAACAACTCCCTGCTCAGCGGCTTTGGCCCGGGCTGGCGGATGCAGGTACAGCCCAAGGGCTACGCGGAGGGGCATATCCGGGAAGCGACGGAGTCTTTATCCATCAATACCACACGATACAGCGCAGTTTTGCAGCTGTCCGTCACCGTCAATATGATTCTGGACGGCAGCACCGCCACGCTGACCGTATACGCCGACTACCCATTGGCAAGTGTGCTGATTGGCGGTGATACCCCGAGCGCCTACGCCGGGATTTGATTTGATTGTTGAAGTTTCTCTGTGCAGTGTGGTATACTAAAGTGATACCAACAAACGGAGTGGAACAGTATGGAACTTGAGCAAGCCCGCAAACGCGCCGAAGAACTGCGCGTCATCATAGAAAAAAACAACCGCCTTTACTACGACCAGGACGCCCCCGAGCTGGAAGATTTTGAGTACGACGCCCTGAACCGGGAATTAAAGCAAATCGAGGCTGAATACCCCGAGCTGGTCACAGCGTCCTCTCCCACACAGCATGTCGGCGGCACGGCCAGCAGCAAATTCAGCAAGGTAACGCACGCCGTCAAGATGGAGAGTTTGCAGGACGCATTCTCGTTTGACGAGCTGCGGGAGTTTGACACCCGCGTGCGCGAGGCTGGCATCGAGCCGGAGTATGTCGTCGAGGCGAAAATCGATGGTCTTTCGGTCAGCCTTGAATACCGCATGGGCCAGCTCGTGCGCGGCTCGACCCGCGGCGACGGCGTTGTGGGCGAGGATGTGACCGAGAACATCATGACCATCAAGGACATCCCGCACGAACTGCCCGACGCGCCGGACTTTTTGGAGGTGCGCGGCGAAGTCTATATGCCGCACTCGGCATTCTTTAAACTGAAAGAACAGCAGGAGCTTGAGGACAAAACGCCCTTCAAAAACCCCCGCAATGCGGCGGCCGGTTCTCTGCGGCAGAAGGATTCCAAAATCACGGCAGAACGCGGATTGTCCATCTTTGTGTTCAACTTGCAGCAGTGCAAGGGTCGAACCTTCAAGACTCACCATGAAACGCTTGACTACATCAAAACGCTGGGGTTCCCGGTATCACCGCGGTACAGCGTATTTGAGAATATCGAGGACGCCATCAAAGAAATTGAATCCATCGGCGAAGCCCGCGGCACGCTGGAATTTGACATTGACGGCGCAGTCATCAAGGTCAACGACCTGGCCGCCCGCCGCACGCTGGGCAGCACGAACAAGTTCCCGCGCTGGGCGATTGCATTCAAGTATCCGCCCGAAGTCAAAGAGAGCGTCGTCCGTGATATTGAAGTCACCGTCGGCCGCACCGGCGTACTGACGCCGACAGCAGTGTTTGACCCGATTTTCTTGGCGGGCACCAGCGTTTCCCGCGCCAGTCTGCACAACGGCGATATCATTGCAAACCTCGGCGTTGGCATTGGCGATACCATCAAGGTACGCAAAGCGGGGGACATCATCCCCGAGGTCATTGGCGTTTCGGCCCGGCTGCCGGGCAGCAAGACTTTCACGATGCCCACGGTCTGCCCCAGCTGTGGCGCACCGGTCGTGCATTTGCAGGACGAAACGGCCCTGCGCTGCGTCAACCCCGAGTGCCCGGCTCAAAGCCTGCGCAACCTCATCCACTTTGCGTCCCGCAACGCCATGGCCATTGACGGCCTGGGCGAGGCTGTGGCCGTGCAGCTCATCGACAAAGGGCTGGTCAGCACCGTGGCCGATCTGTACACCTTAACTGAGGAACAGCTGCTTACCTTAGACAAGTTCAAGAAAAAGAGCGTGCAGAATTTGCTGAATGCCATTGAGGGTTCCAAGCGCAACAACCTCGACAAGTTGATTTTCGGCCTGGGCATCCGCAACATCGGCGACAAGGCCGCCGCACTGCTGGGCGAGCATTTCGGCAGCATGGACGCACTTCGCCAGGCCACTGCCGAACAGATGTGCGAGATCGACGGCTTTGGCGAGGTCATGGCCCAGAGCGTGCTGGAATTTTTTGCAAAGGACGGAACGACCGACCTGCTGCGCCGCCTGGCAGACGACGGCGTGAATATGCAGTGGACCGGCGAAAAGAAGGGCACAGCACTGGCCGGTATGACGCTGGTCGTGACCGGCACGCTGCCGACGCTCTCCCGTCAGGAAGCCGAAGCCCTCATCACCCAGAACGGCGGCAAGGCGGCAGGGTCTGTCAGCAAAAAGACGAGCTACGTTGTGGCCGGTGAGGCCGCCGGTTCCAAATTAACCAAAGCCCAGACACTGGGCATTCCGGTATTGGACGAGGCCGGGCTGTATAGGCTGATTGAGGAAAACGACCAATAACGCGCGGACGCATCGCATATAGAATGCGTCCCTACAACCGTAAGTGTCGGCATCCTCGATGACCCACAAAACATCACACTTTTCTACTGGACATTTCCATTCGGGGATGTCCTCTTTTTTGTTCTATCCGCCCGCGCGGCATCATACAGTGACAGTGTGAGGTGAATAAACGATGGACGAGTATTACCGCCTGCTGCAAAGCCTACCACCCGCACTGCGCGCACCGTTGGAAAAACTGGATATCCACTACGCGCCGTATGTCCAGGAAATACGCCTGCGGCTGGGGCAGCCCGTGCTGTTCACGATGCAGGGCCGCCTATGTCCGGCGGCGAAGTTTCTGCCGGGTGCCAGGCTGCCCACCGTATTGGATGCCGAGGCTCTGCGTGACTGCTTTTTGCAGCTCTGCCGCCGCTCGGTCTACGCCTATGAGGACGAGTTGAAACGAGGGTATTTCACTGTGCAGGGCGGCTGCCGCATCGGCGTGGCTGGGTGCCGCGGGCCGGGCGGTTTCTCGGCGGTGACGTCGCTCAACCTGCGCATTGCCCGCTGGCTGACCTGCCCGCTGCCATCGGAGTTGGAAGCCTACATAGCCACGCCCGCCGGCGGTCTGCTGCTGGCCGGCCCGCCGGGCAGCGGCAAAACCACACTGCTGCGATCTCTTGTGCAAAAGTTCTGCGAAGGGGAGACCATCGTCAGCGTCATCGACGAGCGCGGGGAACTGATGGCCTGCGAGAGCGGCAGCCTGCCACGCGCCGCGCGGATACGCTGCGACGTCTACGCCCGCTGCACCAAGGCCGAGGGCATTGCCATGGCGCTGCGCTGCATGAACCCGCGCATCATCGTCTGTGACGAGCTGGGCACACCGGGGGACGCAGAGGCCGTAGCGCAGGGCGTGGCCTCGGGGGTCATCTTTCTCGCCGCCGTGCATTGCGACAGCCCCGAGGGTCTGCGCAAAAAGCCCCAGCTGGCACAGTTGCTCGCCACAGGCGCATTTGAAAAAGCAGCTTTTTTGTCGGGCCGTACGAAGCCCGGCACCGTGGTTCGGTGGGTGGCGCTGTGACGGTTTTTCTGCGCACTGCCGGGGTGCTGCTATTGATTTTAGCCGGGGCTGGCGGTGGGTTTGCCGCAGCTGCCCGCATCGGCACGCAGCAGCGGCAGTGCCATACCTTTGCCCGGCTGCTGGCCTACCTGGCGGAACTGCTGGAAGCGCAAGCCCTGGCCGGGCCGGAGCTGCTGGCCCGCGCGGCCCGCTGCCCGGCATTTTCCGCCTGCTGCCCTGCGGGTACAGCGGCGCTGTCAGCCCTACACCCGCCAGACTGCCTGCCGGATGCCCTTTGCCGAGAGATTGCCGAGACACTGGCCGCTGCCGAAGAATCCCCGCGCCTGACTGCCTGTGCCGCGCTGCGCCGGTTGGCGGCACTGTGTGAGGCCGAGGCCGACGAGCTTGCCGCCCGCGCCCACGATGCCCGCCGGCTGTGGCCCCGCCTGGGCGGCTGTCTGGGCGTATTGGCCGCCATTTTTCTGTGGTAAGGAGTGGCCCGAAATGGACATTGACCTTGTTTTCAAGATCGCCGCTACCGGCATCATCGTTGCCGTTTTGAACCAGCTGCTCATCCGTTCCGGGCGGGAGGATCAGGCCATGATGACGACGCTCGCCGGGCTGATCGTCGTGCTGACAATGCTGGTGCGGCAGATCAGCGACCTGTTCGTCCTCATCAAAGCGCTGTTTGAATTATGAGCTATGATACTGCTTTGCAAGCTGGCCGCCGCTGTGTTTGTGGCGGCCGTGTTGACCCTGCTGCTGAAAAAGGACCAGCCTGCCTTTGCGTTCCTTGTCTCGGCCTGCACTGCCGCCGGGCTGCTGGCGGTGGTGGTACAACAGGTAGGCCCATGGCTGGACTGGCTGCGCACGCTGGACGTCTATTTTCAAGGGCAGAGCCCGGCGGTGCTGCTGCGGGTGCTGGGCATTGCGCTGGTGGCCCAGTTTGCCGCCGATACCTGCAAGGAGGCCGGGCTTTCTGCCGCCGCGACCGCCGTCGAGCTGTGCGGCCGCGTGCTGGCCCTTTTGCAGGCGCTGCCGCTGCTGCAATCGCTGCTCGGCTCCTTTGCGGACTATTTGCAGTGATCCTTCTTTTCGCCGCGCCGCCCGCCGCATTTGCGGACGAGCTGCCCGCAGACGCTCAGGCTATTCTGGATGAAAGCGGCGTCGATATCACCGACGCTGCCGGGTGGAGCCTTTCTGACCTGTGCGATACGTTAGGCAGCTGGCTGGCCGAGGGCTTCCAGCCTGCACTGCACTTTGCAGCCCAGGCCGCCGGATACCTGCTGCTGGCGGGACTACTGGGGCTTTTAGCGGGCAGCCCATACAGCGGCTATGTGGAAATTCTTGCCGTGCTGGGGTTCGGTTCATTGAGCCTTTCCACCGTCATGCAGCTGACAGAACTCGTCGCCGCCACAGCGCAGGACTGCCGCACCTACTTAACCACCTTTGTGCCGGTGTTCAGCGGCCTTGCGGCGGCGGGCGGGCAGGTTTCCGGGGCGCTGGTGTACAGCGGCATGTTTTTGGCTATGTCGGGTTTTCTCGCATCACTCATCCAAAAATTGCTGTTGCCCATCATGCAGATATACTTCTGCTTCGCCGTCTGCGCCTGCCTGTGGGGCAACCACGGCATTGAGGATGCCGCTGCGCTGTTTGCCCGTTGTATCAGCTGGCTGTTAAAGGTCTGCGGGGCGCTGTTCAGCCTGGTGCTGGGGCTGCAAAGCACATTGGCCGCCACAGTGGACAACGCCGCACTAAAGACCGGTAAAGGGCTTTTGCAGGGGGCCATCCCAGTGGTGGGGGATGCCGCTGCCGCCGCGCTGACTGGGGCCGCCGCTGCCTTACAGCTGCTCAAAGGCTCGCTGGCGTTGGCGGCACTGCTGGCGCTGGCCGCTCTGTTTGCCCCGTCGTTTCTGAAAAGCCTTGCCTACACCGTCACCTTTGCGGCGGCAGGCATCGTGGCCGGGGCCACCGGGCAAAAACAGTGCGCCCGGCTGTGCCATCTCTACTTTGAGGGTGCGCGGCTCTGCGGGTCGGTGCTGGTGCTCTACTTTTTTATGGTGTTTCTGTCCACCGCGCTTTTGCTGCTGGCAGGGAATGGAGGTTTGGGATGACTTCGCTGCGTCATTTAGCGCTGGGGTGCTGTGTGATCTCAGCATTGGCGGGGATGCTGCGGCTCTTCTGGCCGGAAAACGGCTTTAAAACTGTCATAAACGCCGTGCTGGTGCTGTATATTTTAACAGCGGGCGTGCAGATGGTGCGCGGCATTGATTGGCACGGCCTGGCCGACGAGCTGCGCAACCTGCCCGCAGGGGGCAGTACCGCCGACTATGAAGCCTACCGCCGGGAATTGGCGCTGACGGCCTCGGTAGACGCCGTGCGGGAAGTGTTGCGCGGCGCGGGTATCGACGCGGCGGTCAGTTTGCAGGATGGCGTCTGCGTCATCACGCCGGTGGATATCCGCGACAAAGCGGCCATCGAGTCTCTTTTGGCCGTCAACGCGGGCACGCTGCCTTGGCAGTTTGCGGGGGATGCCCCATGACCGCCCAGGAGAAGCTGGCCCCGCTGGCCGCCAAGCTGCACGCAGCCCTGGCTGACGAAAAGCAGCGGGTGAACCTGCTGGTCTGCACCGGGCTGGCTGGGCTGGTGCTGCTGGGTGTCACGGCCTGGCTACCTGCCGGGAACAGCATACAGTCCCCGCAAACAGTGCAGACCGACACAGCCGCCGACTACGCCACCCAGCTGGAAAGCCGTCTGACCGCGCTGATTTCCCGCGTAGAAGGGGCTGGAAAGACTGCTGTCATGGTCACGCTGGAATCCGGCAGTGAGAGCATCTACGCCACCGACACCGACGCTGACGGTGCATCGACCCATGTGCTGCTGGGCAGCGGCAGGGCAGACGGCCTTGTCGAGACCGTGCAGACGCCGCAGGTTTTGGGCGTGGCTGTTGTGTGCGAGGGCGGCGGCAACGCAGCCGTACAGAATCGCGTGACCGCGCTGGTGGAGACATTGACCGGCGTCGGCGCGAACCACATCACCGTTGCAAAAATGGCATCGACCAGATAGAGGAGGAGCCGTTATGAAACAAGTTTCTGCCAAACTGAAAAACCGCGGTGCGACCGCCGCCGTCCTGATGCTGGCGCTGGGAGCCGCCGTGTATCTGAACTGGTCCTTCTCCCGCGAGGCCCCGTCGAGCCTGGTCGTCTCGGAGGATATTGCCGCCGATGCCGTGGAGACATCCGCCGCTGTATCCGAAATCCTGACCGACCCGCTGGCCGTAGAGACTGCAGCAGATGCCGAACCCGCCGCAGAGGAACTGGGCGATAAAAACTATGGCGAAGCCCAGCTGGTCAGTGTGAACCAGGATTCCGGCACAGAGTTTTTTGAGTCCGCCCGCTTAACGCGCAGCAAGGCCCGGGACGAAGCGCTGGACACCTTGAAAAAGTCCCTGAAGGACGCCAAACTCAGCGACGCCGAAAAAGACCAGCTGACCACTGAGCTCAGCGCCCGCATCAGCAATATTACGCTGGAAACCAAGCTTGAAACGCTCATCAAGTCCAAGGGCTTCGCCGACTGCGTTGTCAACCTGGAGGGCAGCAAGGCCAACGTCACCGTCATGACCGAGAACGATGCCCTGACGGCGGAGGAGGTCACCCGCATCCGCGACGCGCTGCTGAACCAGTGCAAGGGGCTGACCGCGCAGGATATCACCATCGTGGAAGTAAAATAACTGAACATTCTGTTGCAAACGCCGCCGTTTTGTGGTACACTAAATCATATTAGTAGAACTATGGCCAAAAGGCCGTTTGCAACGGGAGGGTACACATTATGGATGTACACAATACCATCGGCGGCAGCTTACAGATCTCGACCGAAGTTATCGCAAAAATCGCGCGTCTGGCCGCGCTGGAGGTTGACGGTGTTTCTGATGTAGCCACCGGCACCAGCCAGAACGTCCGTTCGCTACTGGGCCGTACCGGCCTGCAGAAGCCCGTCACCGTCGTTATGGAGGATGGCATTGCCACCGTCACGGTACACATCACCGTTGTGTACGGCAGTAAGGTCATGCCTCTGTGCGAGAAAGTGCAGGAGAACGTCAAGCAGGCCATCCAGAACATGACCGGCATCACCGTCGCCCGCGTCGATGTGCTGGTCGTTGGCCTGACCGACGCCGACAAGACTGAGAAATAAGAGAGAATCAGGAAAGACAGGAATTTTGAGTATGGAGAAAAAGCTGACCCGCCGCGAGTCCCGCGAGATGGCCTTTCTGACGGCATTTGCCGCCACGTTTGAACCCGAAGAGCCCACCGTGCCCGCTGAGGACCACGCCGCCCCCGACGCCTTTGCCAACCAGCTGCTGGCCGCCATGAACGACCACGCCGCCGAGCTGGATGAGATCATCACCGCCCACCTGAAGGGCTGGACGTTGCCCCGCGTGCCCCGCGTGAGCCTGGTTGCCCTGCGTCTTGCCCTGGCGGAAATGCTGTACGGCGAGGAGCAGAAGCCCGGCGTCGCCATCAATGAGGCCGTGGAGCTGGTCAAAAAATACGGTGCTGACGACGATTATCAGTTTGTCAACGGCCTGCTGGGTTCCGTCGCGCGGGAGCGCGGAGAGGCCCCGGAATCCCAATGCTGACGCTGGGCATCGACACCAGCAATTACGCAACCTCTCTGGCAGTGTTTGACACAGACGCCGGAGAGGTTGTTTGCGATTGCAAAAAGTTTTTGCCTGTCAAAGAAGGTCAACTGGGCCTGCGCCAGAGTGACGCGCTGTTCCACCACACGGCAGCCCTGCCGGAGATGCTGGCTGAGCTTTCCGGCAAGGCCGACCTGACCAAGGTTGCCGCCGTCGGCGTTTCAGCCAAGCCACGCCCGGTGGAAGGGTCGTATATGCCGTGCTTTCTGGCTGGTGTCAGCGCCGCCACGGCGTTTGCACTGGCCAAAGGGCTGCCGATGGTCAAGCTGACCCACCAGCAGGGGCATATTGCCGCCGCACTGTACGCCACCGGCGATTTTACGCTGTTTGAGCGGGAGGCGCTTGTGTTTCACGTATCCGGCGGCACGACTGACCTGCTTTTGTGCCATGAGGCCGAGAGCATCACGCCGCTGGGCACCAGCAGCGATTTGTATGCCGGGCAGGCCGTAGATCGGCTGGGCGTCAAACTTGGCTTTCCGTTCCCGGCGGGCGTCTATGTCAGCGAGCAGGCTGCTTTATGCACCGAGAAAGTGCGCCCCAAGGTCAGCGTACAAGGGCTGACGTGCAGTTTATCTGGTCTTGAAAACCAGTGCGCCAAGTTGCTGGCGGAAGGGCACGACGCACCCTACGTCTGCAAATACTGCCTACTCTGCGTGGGTGAGACACTGGTGCGGATGGCGAATAACGCTTTAGCAGAGTGCCCGGGCCTGCCGGTTGTGTTTGCGGGCGGCGTGATGAGCAGTGATTTAATACGCACCTATGTGACGAACCGCGTGCCGAACGCGCATTTTGTGCCGGGCAAATTTGCCAGTGACAACGCCATCGGCATCTCGATCTTAGCGGCAAGGGAGTGTGGCGCATGGCCGACTACATCAATGTAACCAGCCTGAACCGGCTGGCCAAGCAGGTATTGGCCCAGTGCGACCCGCTGAACGATCTGATCGTCTGCGGCGAGATTTCCGGCTTTACCCGCCACTACAAAAGCGGCCACCTGTATTTTACGCTGAAAGACGAGAACGCGGCCATCAAGACCGTGATGTTCCGCTCCCAGGCACAGCTTTTGAATTTCACGCCGCAGAACGGTATGCTGGTGCTGGTCTATGGCCGCGCCACAATCTATGAGCGGGACGGCGCGTTCCAACTGTATGCCGATTATATGAAGCCCTTCGGCGCGGGGGCTGCCCAGATGGCCTTTGACGCGCTGTACAAAAAACTGGACAGCGAGGGCCTGTTTGCACCTGAACGCAAACGCCCGCTGCCCGCCGTGCCCAGGTGCATCGGCGTTGTGACCAGCAAGACCGGCGCGGCGTGGCAGGACGTGCAGAACGTCATCGGCCGCCGCTGGCCGATGGTCAAACTGCTGCTGGCCCCGGTCAATGTGCAGGGCATTGAGGCTGAAAAGAGCATCACCGAGGGCATCCGCAAGCTGGACCGTGACCCGCGCCCGGATCTGATTTTGGTCACACGCGGCGGCGGCAGCAAAGAGGATCTGTGGGTCTTCAACTCAGAGCGTATCGCCCGTGCCGCCGCAGCCTGCCGCAAGCCGGTGGTTTCCGCCGTCGGGCATGAGATTGACACCTCGATTTTGGACTATGTGGCTGACCTGCGTGCGCCCACGCCCTCTGCTGCAGCGGAGATGTGCGTGCCCGACCAGGCGGATGTGCGGCAGAAAATATTCATTTTACAGCAAAATATTCAAAAAAATATACAGAATCGTTGCAATCTATGCTATAATAGGTTTAATCAGCTGGCCGCTGCCCAGATTTTACAGCGCCGACACAGCCAGCTTACCCACCGGGAGCGGGAGTTGGCCGCGCTGCAGGCGTCTGTGCAAAGCGCCGCACAGCGCCGCGTGCAGAGTGCTGAGCGTCAGCTGCAAAACGCCGCCGCTGTGGCGGAATCCCTGAGCCCCTACGCCGTTCTCGCACGCGGCTATACGCTGACCGAGCGGCAGGGTGTGCCCTGCGCGGTGGAGGCACTGCGCCCCGGCGAGACAATCACGGTGCGCGGTGCAAAGGCCGCCGCCGAATGCCGCGTGGAAGCGGTGCATGATTTAGAAACAACAGGGGAGTGATACCCGATGAAACAGCCCAAATCCTTTGAGGAGGGTATGGATCGCCTGCAGGGCCTGCTGGGTCAATTGCAGGATGAGTCCACGCCGCTGGCAGATTCCGTCAAGCTGTATGCGGAGGCTGCCGGTCTGATCCACTATTGCAATACAGCGCTGGACAAGGCCAAGCTGCAGGTCGAGGAGATCGACGCCAGCCTTGCCCCGGGCGGGGAGGTATCCCATGAAGCATGAGGATTATAAGCAGCAGTTCACCGCCTGGGCGCAGCTGACGGAAGCCCGCCTGGCCGAACTGTGCGACACCTATCTGCCGCAGCAATCCGCACTGGGCCAGGCCGCCCGGTACAGCCTTTTGGGCGGCGGCAAGCGGGTACGCGCCGTACTGACACTGGCCGCCTGCCAGCTGTGCGGGGCCGATGCCGCCGACGCGCTGGACTATGCCTGTGCGCTGGAAATGCTGCACTGTTATTCACTCATCCACGACGATATGCCTTGCATGGACAATGATGATTTCCGCCGGGGCCGCCCCAGCTGCCACAAGCAGTTTGGCGAGGCCACGGCTCTTCTGGCCGCCGACGCACTCGTCACAGCTGCGTTTGAAGTCATTGCCAACGCGAAGCTCTCTGCCGAGAGCCGCATTGAGGCCGTGCAGCTGCTCTCCAAGGGCGGCGGCGACCGCGGAATGCTCTACGGTCAGGAGCTGGACAAGCGTTTCGAAACGATGCGTGCCAGTGAGAGCGAACTTTTAGAACTGCACGCCCACAAGACCGGTGCGCTCATCATTGCCGCTGTGGAACTGGGCTGCGCGGCGGCAGGCGTTAAGGCGGATACTGCTATTCGCAAATCCCTTGTTCGCTATGCGGCCGAAGTCGGCCTTGTATTTCAGATTGTTGACGACATTCTTGACGTCACCTCTACGACAGAAGAACTCGGCAAGCCGGTCGGCAGCGACGCGGACAATGACAAAACCACCTTTATCACGCTGTACGGCTTGCAGGGTGCCCATGAGAAAGCAGAGCATCACAACGCCGCAGCGTTGGCCGCGCTGGATGCGCTTGGGCCAAAGACAGATTTTCTGCGCCTGATGGCGGCGGAACTGCTGGAACGTAAGAAATAAGGATGTGATTTTCCTATGCCACTGCTGCGCACTGCGCTGAGTTGGAATTTTGTGCTGGTCACGGCGGTCTGCGCATCGCTATTGGCACAGCTTATTAAGGTGCTGCTCAACCTGTTTATCTTCCATCGCTTTATTGCCGAGCGTATGTGGGGGGCCGGCGGTATGCCCAGCTCCCACTCGGCCACGGTCTGCGCCATGGTCGTTGCCACAGGGCGCTACTGCGGCGTCAGCTCGCCGATTTTTGCCATTGCGGCCGTGCTGTCCATTATCGTCATGTATGACGCCATGGGCGTGCGCTATGAGACCGGCGAGCAGGCGAAAGTTCTGAACCGTATGTTCACCGAATGGATGGATCAGGGTTTTGAGCAGTTCCAGCTGCCTCACGGCAAAAAGTTGAAGGAAATGGTCGGCCATACGCCGATCGAAGTTTTGACCGGTGCGGCGCTTGGCATTGTGCTGGGCTTTGCCATGCCGATGGTGTAAAAAACGAGGTGCATCTATGAGCTATCCTTTGTTGGAGCGCATCAATGCGCCCGGGGAGATAAAAAACCTGCCGATGACTGATATGCCCGCCCTGTGTGAGGAAATCCGGCAGTTTTTGATTAAAAGTGTTTCCGAGACCGGCGGCCATCTGTCGTCGAACCTCGGCGTGGTCGAACTGACGGTTGCCCTGCATCGCGTGCTGGATTTCCCGCAGGACAAGCTTCTGTTTGACGTCGGCCACCAGTGCTACACCCACAAACTGCTGACCGGCCGCCGCGCGGGCTTTGCCCAGCTGCGCCGCAAAGACGGCATTTCGGGCTTTCCCAGCCCGAAGGAGAGCGACTGTGACGCGTTCATTGCCGGGCATGGCAGTGCGGCGTTATCCACTGCCATCGGCATTGCCCGGGCGAAAAAGCTCAAGAATGAGCCTGGCAAAGTCGTGGTCATTGTGGGTGATGGCGCTTTCACCGGCGGCATGGTCTACGAGGGCATGAACAATGTCAGCAAGCTGAACAATCTTATTGTCATTCTGAATGACAATAAGATGTCGATTTCCAAAAATGTCGGCCAGATGGCAAATTATCTGACCAAGCTGCGCACCGACCCAAAATACTCCCACGTCAAGGCCCATATGGAAACAACGCTGGAGCGCATCCCGGTGGCCGGTGACGCCATGGTCAAGGTGTTGCAGAGTGGCAAGCAGCTGATTCGCCGCGGCATTTACAAATCCACGATGTTTGAGGAGATGGGCTTCCAGTACATCGGGCCCATCGACGGCCATGATGTGGATATGCTGACCCACACGCTGACGAACCTGCGGGAGCAGTATGCCCCGGTGTTCCTGCACATTGTCACCCAGAAGGGCAAAGGCCTGAAACCCGCCGAGGAAAACCCCGGCGAGTTCCACGCGGTATCGTCCATCGATTTGAGCCATTTGACTGACCCCGAGCTTTCGCCGAAGGATTCCTTCTCGTCAACGTTCGGCTGTGCGTTAGCGGATTTGGGCGATGACGAGCCGCGCGTCTGTGGCATCACCGCTGCCATGAAGTACGGCACAGGCCTCAACTTCTTCAAGCACCGCCATCCTGGCCGCTTCTTTGACGTTGGCATGGCGGAAGAACACGCCGTCAGCTTTGCGGCGGGCCTTGCCAGCCAGGGGCTTTTGCCCGTGGTTGCGATTTACTCTACGTTTTTCCAGCGTGCCTACGACCAAATCATCCATGATGTCAGCCTGATGCAGCTGGATGTACTTTTCGCCGTAGATCGTGCGGGTCTTGTGCCCGGCGACGGTGCGACCCATCAGGGCATCTACGATGTGGCATTTTTCTCGAATGTAAATATCCCGGTCTTTGCGCCGTCCAACTATGCGGAGCTTCGCTATTGGCTGACCTATCTGGTGCGTGAGGCCCGCGGCCCGCGTGCCATCCGCTATGCCCGCGGGGAGGAAAAGCCCGCCCTTGCGGCGTTGCCCTGCACAGGGGCGCGGTACGATGTGCTGGAACCTGTGGAGGGTGCCAAAGTCGCCCTGGTCAGCTACGGTGCCGAAGCCGAGGAAATCATTGCGGCCAAGGATCTGCTTGCCCAGAACGGCGTGCAGACCGACTGCGTCAAGCTGACGCAGATTTTCCCGCTGCCTGGCGGCCTGTGCGACACGCTGCGCAGCTATGATACGATTTTGTTTGCCGAGGATTCCGTCCGCACCGGCAGCATCGGCGAACAGCTGGGCTTTGCCATGCAGCAATGCGGCTGGCAAGGGAAATACCTGCTGCACGCCGTAGACAATACCCACCTGCTGCACGCCAACGTGCCCGAACTGCGCAAGGATCAGCAGCTGGACGCGGCGGCCCTGTGCAAGGATATTTTGGACTATTTAAAGGAGAAACAGGCATGAGCAAAATTCGCCTGGATCAATACCTGTGCCAGAATGGTCTGGTGCAGAGCCGGGAGCGCGCCAAGGCGCTCATCATGTCCGGCATTGTCTTTGTCAACGAGCAGAAAGTCGACAAAGCCGGGGAAATGATTGCGCCAGACGCCAAGGTCGAAGTGCGCGGACACGACATCGGCTATGTCAGCCGCGGCGGCCTTAAGCTGGAAAAGGCTATGCAGGTCTTTCCGATGCGCCCGGACGGCAAAGTCTGCATGGATATCGGTGCCTCTACCGGCGGTTTTACCGACTGCATGCTGCAAAACGGCGCGGTCAAGGTCTATGCCGTGGACGTTGGCTACGGCCAGCTGGCGTGGAGCCTGCGCACAGACGAGCGCGTTATCAATATGGAGAGAACGAACATCCGCAGCGTGAAGCCGGAGGATTTATCCGAGCCGGTAGCGTTTTTCAGCGTCGATGTTTCGTTTATCTCCCTCAAGCATATTTTCCCGGTTGCGGATGCAATCTGCACGCCGGATGCTGTTGGCGTATGCCTTGTCAAGCCGCAGTTTGAGGCAGGCCGCGAGAAGGTCGGCAAAAAGGGTGTCGTGCGTGACTCCGCCACCCATCGCGAGGTCTTGCAGATGGCCGAGGGCTACGCCATGGCAAACCATTTCACCCCTGCGGGCCTGGATTTTTCGCCCATCAAGGGGCCCGAGGGCAACATTGAATATTTGATGTACGTCCAGCACTGCGACACGCCGTTGCCGCTGCCGGAGGGCCTGATTGAAAAGGTCGTGGCTGCCTCCCATGAGACGCTGGACAAAGCCCCCAATCTGCACTAAGAAAGGAATCTGACGCCTATGTCAGTTTTGCTGATTCCGAACCCCACCAAGGACGCAGGGCTTGCCGTTACGCGGCAGGCTGCTGCTGTGCTGGCCGGGTTGGGCGTACAGGTGTTGATGCCGCAGACCTTCGCGGGTGAGGGCAGGCTTGTCGGGGTACAGTTTTTGCCGGAGGCTGACGCCTATCGCGCGGCGGACCAGGTCGTGACCATCGGCGGCGACGGAACGTTGCTGCGGGCCGGACTCTCCTGTATGCGGCACGGCAAGCCGGTTCTGGGTGTGAACCTGGGCCGCATGGGCTTTCTGGCTACCTGCGAGGTCGCCGAACTGCCCACAAAATTGCAGCGCTTGGCAGCGGAGGAGTTCACCCTCGTGAATCGCGGGCTGCTCCACGCCGAGGTCCCCGCCCACGGCTGGCGGGCCGACGCCATCAATGATATCGTTCTGTTCGGCCAGACGCGGCTGCACCCGATGGATTATAAAGTGTACTGCGACGGCGCGTTTGTGGGCAGCTACCGCAGCGACGGCATGATACTGGCAACGCCAACCGGCTCCACCGCGTATTCGTTTTCCGCAGGCGGGCCGATCTTGGATGTTTCCGCAGATGTGATGGTCTTAACACCGGTCTGCGCCCACAATGTTTACGTGGCACCGCTTGTTTTTGCCGCCAGCCGTCGGCTTGAAATCATTGCCGACGCCGAGAACCGCGACGGCAGCTTTGCCTGCGCGGACAGCAGCGACCAATGTGACCTGCTCCCCGGTGAGCGCCTGTGCATAACGGGCGGCGGGCAGGGCTTACAGCTGATTGCCTTTGACGACGCGGAGCAGTTCCACGCCATAGAGAACAAATTGATGAGGAGATGATCCCTGTGAAAAGTGCACGCCACCAGGCGATTTTGGATTTGATTGAGCAGCACCCCATTGACCGGCAGGAGGATTTGCTGGCCCATCTGCGGGAGGAGGGCTTCGACGTGACCCAGGCCACCGTGTCCCGCGATATCCGCGAGCTGCAGCTGGTCAAGACGGCCACTGCTGACGGCCGCTACCGTTATGTTCCGGCGTCGGCCTCCGGCAAGGTGACGCATTCGCCCAGCCGGTTTGAGATGCTGTTCCGTGAGTCAGTGCTCAAAGTCGATTACGCCGGGAATACCGTGCTGGTCAAGTGCTTTTCCGGTATGGCCAACGCCGCGTGCGAGGTGTTTGACGCCAAGCAGTGGGACAATGTCGTTGGTACGCTTTCCGGCGATGATACATTTTTTATTTTGATGCGCACCCCAGAGGCCGCCGCTGAGATCTATAAGCAGCTGCAGCAGTACACCCGCCGCGGGTAATCAACAAAACGACAGGGAGGATCTATCCCATGCTGGCAAACCTGAAAATCGAAAATGTTGCCGTTATCGAAAAAGCCGAGGTGAACTTCACCCCCGGCTTTAACGTGCTGACAGGTGAGACCGGCGCCGGCAAGTCCATCCTGATCGATTCCATCAATGCCATTCTGGGCAACCGCACCTCGCGTGAGCTGGTGCGCAGCGGCGCGCAGAAGGCCTGCATCTGGGCGACCTTTGAGCGTATCCCTGATTCGGTCAAGAAGCAACTGGAAAAGTGCGGCTATGAAGCCAACGACGACCTGCTTTTGTACCGCGAGATCAACGCCGAGGGCAAGGGCAGCTGCCGCGTGAACGGTATGCCCGCCACCGCCGCCGTCGTGCGGGATATCTCGGCGGGGCTGCTCTCCATCCACGGCCAGCATGACAGCCAGAGTTTGACGAACCCGGCGCTGCATTTGGGGCTGCTGGATCAGTACGCCCAGAACCGTGCGCTGTTTGCCGAGTATTACCGCCGCTACCGCGAACTGGTCACGGTCAAGCGTCAGCTGGACGCGCTGAACGCCAGCGAGTCCGACAAACAGCGCCGCATCGAGGCGCTGACTGCGGAAATTGACACCATTGACGCTGCCGCTTTGCAGCCCGGCGAGGAAAAGACCTTGCAGGAGCGCAAGAATGTCATCACCCACGCCCAGAGCATTTTGGAAGGCATCACCGCCGCACATCTGGCGCTGGCGGGCGACGAGGACGGTGAGCAATCCGGCGCTGCGGACCTGTTGGGTGGCGCGGTGGACGGCTTGCAGAACAGCGCCCGGCTGGATGAGACGCTGGCCCCGATGAGTGAGCGGCTGAACGATTTGTATTACAGCGCCCGCGAACTAGCGACCGATCTGGCCGACCGGCTGGATGCCTACGGTTTTGACACCGGGGAGTTGGATCAAATCGAATCGCGGTTGGATACAATTTACCGTATCAAGCAGAAGTTCGGCATGGAGGTCGACGAACTGCTGGCCCGGCGCAAAGCCGCCGCCGCAGAGCTGGAGACCTTCCAGTCCTCAGGCCAGAAAATTGCCGAACTGAAAGCCCAGATGCAGACGCTGTACGCCGCTGCGAAGGAGGCCGCCGAAAAACTGACCCAGAGCCGCCTGAAGGGCTTTGCCGCCATGAACAAGGAAATGAAAGCGGCGCTGGAATTTCTGAATATGCCGGGCATCCGTTTTGCCCTCAAGCACGCGCGGGGGCCGCTGTCCTCCCATGGGCAGGACACGGTGGAATTTTTGATTTCCACCAACCCCGGCGAGGACCCCAAGCCGTTGGCGAAAATTGCCTCCGGCGGCGAGCTTTCCCGCATTATGCTGGCGTTCAAGAGTGCATTAGCCGACCGCGACGCACTGCCGACGGTCATCTACGATGAAATTGACACCGGCGTTTCCGGTCTGGCGGCGGGGCGCATCGGGCAGCTTTTGCACCAGACAGCCAAGGGGCATCAGGTGCTGTGCATCACCCACACGCCGCAGGTGGCTGCGTTTGCGGACAACCAGCTGCTCATCCAGAAAAACGTCCGCAACGACCGCACGTTTACGGAAATTCATACTCTCGATATGGATGGTCGCGTGGAAGTGCTGGCGCGGATGATTTCCGGCGACAAGGTCAGCGATTTGAGCCTTGCCAGTGCGCGGGAGCTTATCGAAAAGTCGAAATGACGGCAGCGGGCTTGATGTGGGCATCGGCCCCTACAATGCGTAGAAGCAAATTCTATATGTGCCCGCCTCTTGACAATCTGTTTAGAATATGATACAGTAAACCGTGTTAAATGCAGTGATGGGAACCAGTACCCATCTGCCACGCTTCAGAGAAGCCCCGGTCGGTGCAAGGGGTCAGCAGGTGCAGATGGCGAATACAGCCCGGAGCAGCAGGCTGAACGCTTAGGTTAGTAGGCTGTGCCGTGTGCGCACGTTACAGCGTTTGGGTGTACGCAGTCCTTTGTCTGCCGCACCCGCGAAGGCCCGCCGCCGTGAGGCACGGGCAAACAGAGGTGGTACCGCGAAATTTCGCCCTCTGCCAAATTCACATTTGGCAGGGGCTTTTATTTTTGCCCTTGCCGCAAACACAGGAGGTAACCCCCATGACGATTTACGACGAACTGAAGGCCCGCGGCCTGATTGCCCAGGTCACGGACGAGGAGGAGATCAAGGAGCTGATCAACAACGGCAAGGCGACCTTCTACATCGGCTTTGACTGCACGGCCGACAGCTTGACCGCCGGTCATTTTATGGCCCTGACCCTTATGAAGCGCTTGCAGCAGGCCGGCAACCGCCCGATTGCCCTGATCGGCGGCGGCACAACGATGATCGGCGATCCCTCCGGCCGCACCGACATGCGCAAGATGCTGACCAAGGAGGACATCGACCACAACGCCGAGTGCTTTAAGCGTCAGATGGAGCGTTTCATTGAGTTCGGCGACGGCAAGGCCATGATGCTGAACAACGCCGACTGGCTGCTGAACCTCAATTACATTGAGCTGCTGCGCGAGGTCGGCCCCTGCTTCAGCGTGAATAATATGCTGCGCGCCGAGTGCTACAAGCAGCGCATGGAGAAAGGCCTGTCCTTCCTCGAGTTCAACTACATGATCATGCAGAGCTACGACTTCTACCATCTGTTCCAGAATTACGGCTGCAACATGGAGTTCGGTGGCGACGACCAGTGGAGCAATATGCTGGGCGGCACCGAGCTGATCCGCCGCAAGCTGGGCAAGGACGCCTACGCGATGACCATCACGCTGCTGACCGACTCTCAGGGCAAAAAGATGGGCAAAACTGCGGGCAACGCCGTCTGGCTTGACCCCAACAAGACCAGCCCCTTTGAGTTCTACCAGTACTGGCGCAACGTCGGTGACGCCGATGTGCTGAAGTGCATCCGTATGCTGACCTTCCTGCCGCTGGAGCAGATCGACGAGATGGATCACTGGGAGGGCGAGCAGCTGAACAAGGCCAAGGAGATTCTGGCCTACGAGCTGACGAAGATGGTCCACGGCGAGGAAGAGGCCGAGAAGGCGCAGGCCACCGCCCGCGGCCTCTTCAGCGGTGCCGCCGATCATGAGCATATGCCCAGCACGGCGCTGGATGCAGCGCTTGTCAAGGACGGCGGTGTCGGCCTGCTGGCTGCCATGGTAGCTGCCGGTCTGTGCGGCTCCAACCGCGAGGCCCGCCAGTTGGTTCAGCAGGGCGGCGTCCTTGTTGACGGCGAGAAAGTCACCGACCCGAAGGCTGTTCTGACCGTTGACGCGCTGAGCAAGGGCGTCGTCATCAAGAAGGGCAAGAAGGTTTACCACAAGGTCACGCTGTAAAGCAAAGCTGCTTCACAGTCAATTTCATCACACACTATAAGCAAACAAGCCCCCTGTCCGCACGGCAAATGTTGTTGGACAGGGGGCTTTTGGTGTAGTATAATGGAACAAATCGGAAGTTGTGGAGGTAGAAAAACATGTATAGAATATATAGTGCACTTATCGAAATTGTTGCGGCAGCTGTTTTTATAATTCCTATTTGGTGCATATATAACAAGTTATGTTTTCATAGCTGGAAACGAACTATTATTTATATGGTATTGGGGTTTTATTTTACTGCAGTCTTAGCACTTGTAGGCTTTCCTAATATAGCATCTCTGAAAATTGATTTTGCAGTGAACGTTATCCCGTTTTTGGATATGGTTTCAGATTTCATCAACGCTTGTTTAAATATACTTTTATTTGTTCCATTTGGTTTCTTTTTGCCGATATTGTGGGATAAATTTAGAAGCATTAAAAATATTGCCTTAATGGGATTTATAGCTACAAGTTTAATTGAAATATCACAGATTTTTACTTTTAGAACGAGTGATATAAACGATATTATTACAAATACTGTTGGTACTATAATTGGATATTTTATTGTACATAGGATAACTGATAATTTTACGAAGCGAATCTTTTCAAATTCAAAAATGGGTGACTTTTACATAATATGTGTATCTGTAGCACTTATTATGTTCTTCCTTCAACCATTTATTTCATCATTGTTATGGGAAATGGTGCTGTAACTTTCAGTTTTTGAAACTGAGAAATATGAATTTGAAGTAGAAATATGGCATCAAGCAAGGAATACTTAGCGTTTATTTTAGGGCAGCTATCTGAGTTAGAAGAAATCGCTTATCGTTCTATGATGGGAGAATTTATTATTTATTATCGCGGCAAGATTGTAGGCGGCATCTATGATGATAGATTCCTTGTAAAACCAGTAAAAGCAGCAATTCGCTATATGCCGACGGCTCCGTATGAATTACCCTATGAGGGAGCAAAAGAGATGTTGTTGGTAGAGGAAGTTGAAAATAAAGAATTTATGACAGGCTTGTTTCATGCAATGTATGAGGAACTGCCAACCCCAAAACCGAAAAAGAAGAAATAAACAACTTCCAGTTTGTATGATTGGGCATCGAGAATGCCGCCCTCTATACATTTCGGGATATAAACAGTAAAAGGTGCAGCACTTCAAACGGGCTGCACCTCTTTGTATGCTTATTTTCTCAGCACTGCCGCATCAAACGGACGTAAAACTCCACGGCACGACCGACGGTCTCGACGCGGATACGCTCGTTGTTGCCGTGCAGGGTACCGCGCTCCTCGGCGGTCAGATCCATGGCGGAGAAGCGGTACACATGGTCGCTGATACGGCCATAGTGGCGGCTGTCGGAGCACTGCACCATCAAATAGGGCGAGACAAGACAGCCCTTCCAGGTGCCTGCCACAGCGCTGGCGACCTTGTCCCAGGCAGGGCAGTTCGTCTCGCTGATACGGCTCGGGTTCATGCCTTCCAGCTTCGTGATCTCGACGGCGGGGTCGTTGATGGTCTCTTTCAGGTAGGCAAGAGCACTGTCCATCGTGTCCTCGGGGTTCAGGCGCAGGTTGCTGATGAGCGTTGCCTCGGGCGGGATGACGTTGCGGCCCGCACTGCCCTTGGCCTGGGTAAAGGCCACCGTCGTGCGCATCAGGGCGTTCAGCTCGCCGCCGCTCTTACGGCAGATGAAATCCAGCACGCCGCCGAACAGCCAGAGGTTGGCAAAGATCATGCGATAGGTAACGTTGGAGTAACGGCCCAGCGTGTCAAACATTTCCGCCACAGGCTTTGTAACGTGCGCCTTGAAGGGATGGCTCTCGATCTTGGTACAGGCTTCGCTCAGGGCCACAAGCGGGCTGTGGGGCTTGGGCGCGCTGGCGTGGCCGCCGCCGGACTTGACCTTGTACTCCACGTTCAGCATACCTTTTTCCGCAATGCCGATCAGTCCGCAGGGCTGCTTGACGCCAGGGAACACATCCTCGACAACCGCGCCGCCCTCATCCACAACCAGCGCCGGGGTAATGTGGTTGGCTTCAAACCAATCTACAATGTGTACCGCGCCCAGGCCGTTGACTTCCTCGCCGCCGCTGAATGCAAAGTAGATATCCTGCGCAGGGGTGTAGCCCTCGCCAATCAGTTTGTCAGCAGCGGTCAACACGCCGTTAAAAGTAACTTTCGTGTCCAGCGCACCGCGGCCCCAGAGCACGCCATCTTCCAGCACGCCCTCAAACGGCGGCTTCTTCCAGCCTGCCTCGTCAACGTCGACGACGTCATAGTGAGCCATCAATACGGTCGGCTCGGTGTGCTCCTTGCCGGGCCATGTGAACAGCAGGCCACGGTCCTCAAGGCGCTCAAACTTGCAGGTCTTGAAAACGTTGGGGTAGAGCGTCGGCAGGGTATTGATGAGCTTTTCAAACTCGGCATCGTCTTCCAGCGCGTGGTTCGTGTTGGAGACGGTACGGCAGCGGATGAGGGTGCGCAGATTTTCCACGGCCTTGTCACGGTCGATGGTTTCCTCACCCTCGGGCACAGCGGGGGCAGCGCCCGGCGTAAAGCGGGCCGTGCGCACCAGCACCACGGCGGCCAGTACGATGACAACTGCCAGAATCAACCATAAAACGATCATTTTGTATTCCTCCTTATGGGCTTAGACAAGGCCCTTTTTGTACAGGATACGCGCCACTACCAGGCTGAAAATGACACCGACCGGCACCATGATACCTACCGTGGACGCATTGAGCGCGGGTACAAAGATGAACAGCACCAGCATCAGCAGCAGTGGGGCCAGCGCCAGGCGGAAGTTTTTGGAGACAAACACCACCGCCAGACCGCCGAACAGTGCGGGTAAAATCTGCGAGAACGCCGGGGCTAGGATGGGGGAGGAGAGCAGCGGTGTCAGCGGGATGATGAGCACCACGCCCACTAAAATAATCAGCGTCGTCACGATGCTTGACACGGCAATGGCGATGGTAGAAATGACCTCACCTTCCTCACTGTTGGACTTGACGCCCGCCCGCTCCATGGCGTCAAGGGCGCAGGGAAGTTTCAGGTTGGAGATGTTACCGGTGACGAAGGACAGGTAGCTGCCGCCCGCGCCGAGCATCGGCACATAGGTAAAAATTTCCACAATGCCGACGGCCCAGTACATAGGCCCGATGGCGATAAAGCCCTTAATGAACGCGGGCCAGTTGACCTGTGCGTGGAAGATGAGCGACACTGCGATCGGGTATGCCACAATCAGCACCAAAAGCGTCAGGCCCCAAATGCGGCCCCAGCGGTGCACACTGTCGACATAGGTTTCTTTCTGTTCCAGAACTGTCTTTTCCATGAGTACCGCTCCTTTCAGCTCAGCCAGTTTGTCAGCGGGATGGACACTGCCATGCCGCACAGCATACTGATGGGCAGCGCATAGTCCTGTATCCAGCGCTTTTTCGTGCGCATGGCCGCCACGCCGCAAATAACCATCACGACCGCCGACGTCAGCATGACGAGCACCGGGATAAGACCCGAGAAATCGCCGTGGGTCACATACATCACGTCGCTGAACACATAGCCGAGGAAGGCGCCGATCATACCGAGGAACATGGCATTATTAAAGATATCTGCCCAGCGGTGATCCTTTGCGCCCAGTTTCATCATACCACCCTGGATACGCTTGGTCAGCAGCGGCACCAAGACCAGACCGACCATGATGCCCACCGTCATAACGGCGGCCACCGTGACATAGTCCGACGCCGTAGGGATGGGGGTATTGGTGTCCAACCCCAGCTCCGTCAGTGAGGTCCCCGCCGCCACGGTCTCATAGGTCAGGGATCCTACGACCGATAGGCGCAGCCACGGCAGGGCGATACCCAGGCTCTTGCTCAGGGAGATAACGCCCACCAGAATGGTCACAGCGGGCGCTACCGTAAAGACGGCCGCCGCTGAAATGGTCTTGCGTATGGTTTCCTGCGGCAGACCGATTTCCCTTGCGCGGTTGACCGCACGCCACAGAAAGAACGCCGACTGTGCCAGCACGAACGCCACAATGATGCCGACCAGCACAAACAGGATCGGCGCGTTCATGTTGAAGTCCATAACACCACACCTTTTCTTTTGCTTTATAGCTTTAAAGCGTTTTTTTAACTTTAACACATTGTTCAAAAAATAGCAAGAGAAAAAGTACATTTTACAGCTACAAATGTTTTTGTTCAGTGGATACTTGCCCCCGCGTCCATTTTGGGCTATAATAGGTAAAGTATAGTTCAGGGAGGCGTCCATGCCCAAAGATAAACTCAAAACCATCTATGTCTGCACCCAATGCGGCGAGACCAGCCCCCGCTGGCTGGGACGCTGCCCCTCCTGCGGGGCGTGGAACACTATGACCGAGGATGTGGTGGCAGAACCCGCCAAGGCATCCGGCGGCAAGGCCGCTGCCGCGCCGCGCGTGACCGGGCAGACAAGCCTGGTGGCACAGAAATTAAAAAACATCAGCACGACCGAGGAAAAAAGCCGCATCGTCACCGGCATCAGCGAGCTGGATCGCGTTCTGGGCGGTGGCATCGTCATCGGCAGTGTGACGCTCATCGGCGGCGAGCCGGGCATCGGCAAGTCAACGATTCTTCTGCAGCTCTGCGGCGAGGTCAGCAAGACCCGCAATGTGCTCTATGTCACCGGCGAGGAATCGGTGCGGCAGATCAAACTGCGTGCTGTTCGCCTGAATGTGCCCGAGGATAATATCTCGCTGGTCGCCGAGAGCGACGTGGACGAGATATGCGGCCTGATCGAATCGATGAAGCCCGACTTGGTCGTCATCGACTCCATCCAGACGATGCGCTGCACCGATATTTCGTCGTCGTCCGGCACGGTCAGCCAGGTGAAGGAGAGTTCCGCCCGCTTTTTAGGTGTAGCGAAAACGCTGGAAATCCCCACCTTCATCGTCGGCCATGTCAACAAGGACGGTGCGATTGCAGGCCCCAAGGTCATGGAGCACATCGTTGATACGGTGCTTTACTTTGAGGGTGACAAGACCCTGCCATACCGCGTGCTGCGGGCCGTCAAGAACCGTTACGGCTCCACGAACGAAATCGGTATGTTCGATATGACCGGCCGAGGGCTGGCGCAAATCGAGAATCCCTCCCAGGTCATGCTGGAGGGGCGGCCCTTGGGCATCAGCGGCACCTGCGTGGCCTGCGTGATGGAGGGCACCCGCCCGGTGCTGAGCGAGATACAGGCCCTTGCCACCAAGACGAGTTTTCCCAGCCCGCGGCGCACCGCCAGCGGTTTTGACTATAACCGTATGTACCTGCTGCTAGCCGTGCTGGAAAAGCGCGCCGGGTATGCCTTTTATAACCAAGACGTCTATGTCAACATCATCGGCGGCCTGAAATTGGACGAGACCGCCTGTGACCTGCCGGTCTGCATTGCGCTGGCATCCAGTCTGCTGGACCTGCCGGTGGGGGAAAAGACCCTTGCTATCGGTGAGGTCGGCCTTGGCGGCGAGGTGCGCAGCGTGACCCACCTGGAAACGCGGCTGCGCGAGGCGCAGCGCGTCGGTTTTGACACAGCCATTGTGCCGAAGCACAACCTGAAAATGATTGACCCTTCGCAATTTCCCGGCTTGAAGCTGGTGGGTGTGTCCTACCTGCGGGAAGCCATCAACGCAATAAAATTAAAGTGAGGAATCGACCCATGCCCGAACAGAATGAACAGAAAAAGCCCCAGGCACCGACTTTCAACCCGAAGGTCAAGGAGACCATTGCGGCCTTCAAAGAGGACAACAGCCCCAAAAATCTGAACAATATTTTAAACGAGCTGGTGCGCTCGCCGCTGCTGGCCCCTGCCGTGTTTGATTTACAGGGCCAGCCTGCGCCCAAGCCCGATGCGGATGGCCGTGTGCAGCTGCCCAAGGATACCAAAATCAGCCTGGTCATGGTCAACAGCCCCGAGGGCAAGCACTACTACCTGGCTTTCAGCGATTGGGACGCCGTACACGAGTGGCAGGCCAAGCAGCCCAAGGCTGCGCAGCAGATTATCCTGCTGCGCTTTGACGACTACGCCAACATGATTGCCAAGAACACCGACGCCTCCGGTCTGGTCGTCAACCCCGGCGACAACAGCCTGCGTCTGGAACGCCCGCTCGTTGAGTCCGTCAAGAAGCAGAAGGACGAAGTCGCCAAGAAAATTGTGGAAAAAATGGCCGAGCAGAAGGCCCAGCAGGAAGCACACCGCATCCATCCCGGCGACAAGGTTACGCTGGTGGAGCCCAGCGTGCTGCCTGATGCCATGATCGACCCAGTCTGCGAGGTGCTGGCCGGTGCGCCCGGCGTTGGTTCTGCCTATCTGCAGGTCATGATTGTCAATGGCGAGGCTCGCAGCTACTTACTGGTTCTGGATGGTCCCAAGGACGACAAGCTGTTCGCCGCCGTGGCGCAGGCTGCCCGCCCATACCTGGCCAGCCGTGAGAAGAAGATGGACTTGAACATTACAACGTCTGTTTCTCCGCTGGGCCAGCAGGGTATGCGCGGCAGTGAGCCATTCTACCTCAAAGGCATCGGCCGCGTGATTGAGGAGGACGACGAATGAACGTGAAGCGCCTGCTGGACTGCACGCCCAGTGACCTAGCTGCGTACAGCAAAACCGACCTGCTGGCGGCCATCGCAGGCAGCGAAGGCCGCGTGCTGGCCTGTGAGACCATTGGCCTGACGCCGCCGCTGCTGGTGGACGTGACAAACGCCGAGTATGCGGCTTCTTTGAGTGCGGACATTCTGCTTTTGAATATGTTTGATGTGCAGCACCCGGTCATCAATGCACTGCCCAAAGTACCCGAGGAAGAGACTGTGCGGGAAATCAAGCGCCTGACGGGCCGCGTGGTAGGCATCAATCTGGAACCCTGCGACCCACAAGCCGCAAAAAGCAACGATGGTACGCTGTGGAAGATGAGCAGCGGCCGCCTTGCCACCGCGGAAAACGCCAGCCGTGCTGCCGATATGGGCGTTGATCTTATCGTGCTGACCGGCAACCCTGGCAACGGCGTCAGCAACGAATTGATCGTTGAATCGTTAAAAGATATTTCTGCCGCCGTTGGCGACCGCGTGATGCTGGCCGCCGGCAAGATGCACGCATCCGGCGTAGCAGGGGAAGGCGGGGAACAGATCATGACGCCCGCCGACGCCGAGGCATTTATGGCCGCTGGTGCGGATATCATTCTGCTGCCCGCACCCGGTACCGTGCCCGGCATCACGCAGAATTACGCGCATGATTTGATTAAAGTGGTACACAGCCACGGAAAATTGGCGCTGACCGCCATCGGCACTTCGCAGGAAGGTGCGGACGTCGCCACAATCCGCCAAATCGCGCTGATGTGCAAGATGGTCGGTGCGGATATCCACCACATCGGTGACACAGGCGTGCCTGGTATGGCCTTGCCGCAAAATATCATGGCGTATTCGATTGCCATTCGCGGTGAGCGTCACACTTACCATAAAATGGCGCAATCCATCAATCGATAAAAAATCCCACCCATAGGAAGCATTATTTTGAACCGCATCCCGTCAAGCGTACAATGAAATAAAATAAGATTTTGCTGCCAAGAGTGTTCTGCTCTTGGCAGATTTTTTACGCCGCAAATGCCATCTGGTACTTTTCCATTGGCGTAACAACACCAAGATTGCGCTGTACCCGCTGGGTGTTGTAATAGTAAATGTAATCCCGAATCATCCGAACAAACTCCTGCTTGGAAGTAAAACGGCTGCAATAATATTTCTCGCGCTTCAAGATGCCCCAGAATCCCTCCATTGGGCCATTGTCAATGCAGTGAGCCACGCGAGACATACTCTGCGTCATACCGGCTTCCTCCAACATATGGTGAGAGGTTCGGTTGGTGTACTGAAAACCACGGTCACTGTGGAACAGTGGATGTGCATCAGGATTGGCTTTCACTGCAGCCTTGAATGTGTCAAACACAATCGGGTTGTCGTTGTGGTCACTAATAATATACGAAACGATACGTCTGTCGTACAGGTCAAGGATGGCACTTAGATAGATTTTGTGAACTCCTCGTACCATTTGAACTCTGTAACATCGGTAAGCCACTTCACATTCGGTCTTGGCACATGGAAATTACGACTGAGTACATTCTCTGCCACATACTGCGGATTGCCTGCATTATGGGTAGAGCCGTGGTTTCTGTATTTAATGGTAGACTTAATCTTCTTTGCACGGCAGATCCGCAGAACACGCTTGTCATTCACGTTAATACCGAAGTCGTGTTCCAAGTCGTCCCGGATGCGGCGGTAGCCTTTATCCGGATGCTGCATATGTATCTGTTCTACCTTTTCCGCGATTTGTTGGTTTTCCTTGCCGCGCTTTCTCAGCTTGCCAGAAAGCCATGCGTAATAGGCAGAGCGCGAAACATGGAAGTAGGCACATCCGAACTCTACCGGGTCACCATATTCCTCGTTGAACTCCTTAATGCCGTTGTATTGCCAGCTTTGTCTTACTTGCCCAAGGTCTCCCTCCTTTCTATTTCCTTCAATTTTTTTTACAGGTGGTTCTCCATTTCTGCCTTTTGCTTGACTGCTGGTGATATTTTTCCTCTCATACAAAAATGCTCCCTATATAGCTTTCAGTGTTTTATTTCACTGTTCGCTATATAGGGAGCATATCACGGCGGGGTTGCTGCTTCTGCTATTAAATTACACCGCAAACGCCTTGTGCAGTGCGTCGAGGGCGGCGTCCTCGTCCTGTTGGCGGATGAGCAGGGAAATGTCCAGGTCGCTGGTCGTAATGAGCACGATCTCGACATTGGCACCGGACAGGGCAGCCAGGGCGCGGGCGGCCACGCCGCAGCTTGTGACCATTTCCTCACCGAAGAGGTTGATCTTGCTGTACCCGCCGGAAACCAGCGGGGGATTGGCCTTGGCCGCAGCGGGCAGGGCCTTCATGACAGCGGCAAAGTTGTCATAGCTCGTGGTGAAGCTGAAGTCCACCGCTGCGCCGCGCGGGGCGCTCTGGCAGATCATATCCACCACAATGCCTGCCTTGGCGAACACGTCCAGATGCTCGGCCAGGCTTTGGGCGCTGTACTGCGCACCGGGAAAGGTGGTGAGCATGATGTTCTGTTCACTGTTGATTTTGCTGACACCGTACATAAACAATCATCCTTTCTATGCAATATGTTAATCCAACGTAATAAACTGCTCATCAATCGCACCGTAAAGTACACTTTCAATGTATGCGCGGGAGAGGGTAAACACGCCGTGGGCTGCGCCCAGTTCGTCGGTATACTGGCTGTATGGGATGACGCGGATATTCTTGTAGCCGGCCTCATACTGGCTGATGACGCAGTGCAGCTTTGGGTCGCGTATCGTGATGCTGGAACTGCCGTCCGGCTGGGTCGTTTTGTCAAAGTAAACGTCCAGAATCGCACCGATGGTATTGTCGGCCGAGGACTGGGCGTTGATAAAGTTGCCCAGGCTGTACACCACAAAGGTCGTGTTGCCGTTGGCCCCGGTCAGCCATTCGGCGTTCTGCACCACATGGGGGTGGGTGCCGATGATAACATCAACGCCCTGATCAGCCAGCCATTGGGCGGTCTGCTTCTGGAAGTCGTTGATCTCGTGCGTGCCCTCGGTGCCCATGTGGGCGCTGACGATGAGCACATCACAGTTGGGGCGCATATCGGCAATCTGCTTAGCAATCGTCTCCCGGTCGTCGAGATACACAACACCGTACTCCGCGCCCGAGGGCGTCGGCAGGCCGTTCGTGTGTTCGGTGTAGGATAGGTAGCCGAAAGTGATGCCATTGACGGTCTGGTAGACGTAGTCGTCGTAGGTGCTGAGATTGTAAAAGCCCATCGTGACGACATCGTCCGGCATGGCGGCCCAGTGCGCCATGGACGCCTCAATACCTGCCGCACCTTTGTCGTAGCTGTGATTGTTGGACAGGCTGAATACCCGGAATCCCAGATTATACAGCGTGTCGGTGATGGCCCCGGGCGTTGAGAACATCGGGTAGCCGCTGGCGGCAAACTCATCGTTGACAAGTGTTTCCTGATTGAGCCAGTTCACGTCAAACTGGTCGTAGTAGCCCTGCATCGCGGCATAGGCGGCGTCAAAATCGTAGTGGTCGCCGCCTCGTTCTTTCGCCTGCAAGAAAATACCGTCGTGGATCAGGTCGTCGCCGGTCGCGGAAAAATGCACGGTCTCCACGGTGGGTGTCGGCTCGGGCGTTGGCTCCGGTGCAGTGGTTGGTTCCGGGGCAGGCGTTTCCATCATGACCGGCTGCGGATTGACGGCAGGCAGGGTCACAGGCTCATTGACTGGGGCCAGCAGGGAGCCGACTATCGTACCGCCCACGCCCAGTGCAATTACCAGGCAGGCGGCAAGGTCGTTGCCTTTCATTCGCATACGAGTTTACCCCGCAGCAGGTCGGTCATCGTGTAGTAACCGGGGGCCAGCGCTGCAATGTAGAGCGCGGCCTGCACGGCACCATCGGCAAAAACACCACGGCTGCCTGCACTGTGGCTCAGGGTCACGACCTCGTCGGGGCCGCAGAACAGCACATCGTGCTCGCCCACAATGCCGCCGCCGCGGATGGAACTGATACCCAGTTCCTGCGCACCGCGCTTCTGGCGCACCTGGGAGCGGTCGTAGACATACTCATACTTGCCGCCCGCCTCGGCGTTGATAGCATCGGCAATCATCAGTGCCGTGCCGCTGGGGGCGTCCAGCTTGTTGTGGTGGTGCTTCTCGACAATTTCAATGTCGAACTCTCCGCCGAGGATCTTCGTGGCCTGGCGGGCCAGTTCGATCAGCACATTCACGCCCACCGACATATTTGCACTGCGGAAGATGGGTGCCTTGGCGCTGGCGGCCTCCAGCACGGCCTCATCCTCTTTGGACAGGCCGGTGGAGCAGATGACGCAGGGCAGGCCGTTCTCGGCGCCGTACTGTGCGGCGGCCACCGCCCCGGCGGGGGAAGAAAAGTCGATGATAACGCCCTTGCAGGGCAGCTCAGCAAAGCCTGCGTAGACCGGGATGCCGCCCACATTGCCCGCATCACGGTCAACACCGGCCACGACACGGCAGTCGTCACGCGCACCGATTTTTTCCAGCAGGGCGCGGCCCATGCGGCCATAGATGCCCTGAATGATGATATCCGTCATTGTTACGTCCTTTCGTGAAAAAGCGAAAAGCCGACCCGCAAAAATGCAGTGGGTCGGCTGTGAAATTATTTCAGCAGGCCGAAATCCTGCATGGCGTTTTCCAGCTGTGCCTGCACAGCGGCAGAGGGGGCGACCAGCGGCAGACGGCATTCACCGGCCTGCCAGCCCAGGCGGTTCATGGCCCACTTGACCGGGATGGGGTTTACATCGGCAAACAGCGCCTTGATGAGAGGCAGGACTTTCAGCTGCATGGACAGGCTCCCGGCGGTGTCACCTGCAAACCACTTGGCGCAGATGTCGTGGGTGTACTGGGGCGCGACGTTGGACAGCACGCTGATGACGCCCTTGCCGCCCAGTGCCAGCAGCGGCACAATCTGGTCATCGTTGCCGGAGTAGATGTTCAGGTTATCCCCACAGGCCGCCGCAATCTCGGCCACCTGGCTGATGTTGCCGCTGGCCTCTTTCACGGCGTTGATGTTCGGGTGTTTGGCAAGCTCGGCCAGCGTGGCGGGGGTCAGGTTGCAGCCGGTGCGGCTGGGCACATTGTACAGGATGCAGGGCAGGTGCACCGCGTCCGCAATGGCCGTGTAGTGGGCGATAAGGCCTGCCTGGCTGGTCTTGTTGTAGTAGGGCGTGACTAGCAGCAGGGCGTCGGCACCGTCGGCCTCAGCCTGCCGGGACAGCCAGATGGCGTACTTGGTATCGTTGGAGCCGGTACCCGCAATCACAGGCACGCGCCCGGCAACCTTTTTGACCGTATAGCGGATGCACTCGGTATGCTCCTCGTCGGTCAGTGTCGGGGACTCACCGGTCGTGCCGCAGATGACGATGGCGTCGGTGCTATGGGCAATCTGGTCCTCAATGATGCAGCCCAGCTCGTCATAGTTGACGCTGCCGTCTGCGTTCATCGGGGTGATGACGGCCACGGCGGCTCCTGTAAAAACGGGTTTCTTCATACGAATTTCTCCTTACACCAAAGCTGCTTGGCGCAGCAAGTCAGTCAAAATAGCCCTTGGCGGCCAGCAGTTCAGCCAGCAGCACACCGCCGCCGGCGGCGCCGCGCAGCGTGTTGTGTGACAGGCAGACAAACTTGTAATCGTACTGGGTATCCTCACGCAGGCGGCCGATGCTGACAGCCATGCCGTTTTCAAGCATACGGTCGAGCTTGGGCTGCGGGCGGTCGTTTTCCTCAAAGTAATGCAGGAACTGCTTCGGGGCGCTGGGCAGGTTCAAATCCTGTGCCGGGCCATGGAACTCCTTCCAGGCCTGCAAGATTTCTTCCTTGCTGGGCTTATTTTCAAAGCGCACGAACACTGCGCCCATGTGGCCGTCAGAGACCGGCACACGCAGGCACTGGGCCGTAAAGCGGGGCGCAGTGGCAGGAACGATCTTATCGTTCTCGATGCGGCCCCACAGCTTCAGCGGCTCCTGTTCGCTCTTCTCCTCTTCGCCGCCGATGTAGGGGATGACGTTGTCGAGGATGTCAGGGAAGGTATCAAACGTCTTGCCAGCGCCGGAAATGGCCTGGTAGGTGCAGACCAGCACGTCGGTGATGCCATACTTGCGCAGCGGATGCAGGGCAGGCACATAGCTCTGCAGGCTGCAATTCGACTTGACAGCCACAAAGCCGCGCTTGGTGCCCAGGCGCTTGCGCTGGGCGGGGATGATCTCGATGTGGTCAGCATTGATCTCAGGCACGACCATCGGCACATCAGGGGTGAAACGGTGGGCGCTGTTGTTGGACACGACCGGGCACTCGGCCTTGGCGTAGGCTTCTTCCAGCGCCTTGATCTCGTCCTTCTTCATGTTGACGGCGCAGAACACGAAATCGACCTTGGAGGCGACTTCTTCCACGTTGGCGGCGTCCAGCACGACCATCTTTTTAACGCTCTCGGGCATGGGGGTCTGCATCAGCCAGCGGCTGCCGACGGCTTCCTCATAGGTTTTCCCTGCGCTGCGTGCACTGGCCGCGAGGGCAACCAAATTAAACCAGGGGTGATTTTCCAGCAACGTGATAAAGCGCTGGCCGACCATACCGGTTGCACCGATAACACCAACATTGTACTGTTTCATCCTGACTAAGACCTTCCTTTCACGATACCCTTCCTTATACCTATGCGTGTTCCCGTAAAAATTTGCACAGATAATAAAAAAACCGGCTTGAAAACCGGCACAAAATGCAATATAATATCATATTGCATATAACACAGCGCAACACACTGATTTACAGCGTGACAGTCCCGCACCTGTTTGGTTGCGGACCCAGGCGGATGCGTGCCGCGCATCACCTTCGGCGAAGGACCCTTTCCCGGTTTCCGCCCTTGGCAAGGGGATAAGGAAAACGGTACTGATGTGCTTCGCGCCTCTGTGTTTGGATTCATTATAATATTCCTGCATAGGAATGTCAAGACAATAGCGCTTTAAAGTGAAAAAGGATGAGAAAATATGCTGAAAAAAGATTTCTGGTATGACCTGCCGAAGGAACTCATCGCCCAGGAACCCGCCAATCCCCGCGATGCTGCCCGCCTGATGGTGCTGGACCGCAAAAATGACAAAATCTTGCACTCGGTCTTTCACGAACTGCCGCACTATCTTGAAAAGGGCGACCTGCTGGTCGTCAACAACTCCAAGGTGCTGCCTGCCCGCCTGATGGGCATCAAGGTCCCCACTGGCGCGGTCTGCGAGCTGCTGCTGCTGCGCCAGGTCAAGGGCGACACCTGGGAGTGCCTGGCCCGACCGGGTAAGCGTATGCAGCCCGGCACGAAAGTCGAGTTCGGCGACGGCAGCCTGACCGCTGTGGTGGACGAGACGATGCCCGACGGCAACAAGTACGTGACGTTCACCTACGATACCGAGACGCTGTACGAGAAACTGGACGAGTTTGGCAAGATGCCGCTGCCGCCTTACATCACGAAGCAGCTCGAGGATCAGAGCCAGTACCAGACCGTCTATGCGAAGGAGCTGGGCAGCGCTGCTGCGCCTACGGCGGGCCTGCACTTTACCCCGCAGCTGATGGACACCATCCGCTCCCGCGGTGTCAACATCGCCGAGGTCACGCTGCATGTCGGTCTTGGCACCTTCCGCCCAGTGAACGAAGAATCCATCGAGGACCACCAGATGCACAGCGAGTGGTACTCTGTCAGCGAGGAGACCGCAAAGCTCATCAATGACACCCGCGCCGCCGGGCACCGCGTTATTGCCGTGGGTACCACGAGCTGCCGCACGCTGGAATCCGTCTGGGACCGCTACGGCAAGATTGTACCCTGCAGCGGCAACACGAGCATTTTTATTTATCCCGGTATCGAACTGCACGCCATCGATGGCATGATTACGAACTTCCACCTGCCGGAGAGCACGCTCATTATGCTGATCGCTGCGTTCTATGGGTATGATAAGACTATGGCAGCGTATAAGGTCGCTGTCGAGCAAAAGTATCGCTTCTTTAGCTTTGGTGATGCGATGTTCATTAAGTAAGGATGTGACACATTCTTGCAATCTGTTCAAATAACCCGCAAAACCGCATAAAATCAGCCTCTTTTGGCCCTGAAATCTTCGGATTTTGGGGCTTTTTTCTGCGCTTTAATAGGTGCAAATGACGTCCTTACTGCTTGCAAAACCCGAATGTGTATAATATAACCCTAATGTGAAAATGAAAATCGGACAGAATTTGAAATTCTGTCCGATTTTTAATGCAACATTAGTACATGAATTTATGTGTGATGCCGTTGCGGAATCGAATCCAGCATACCTTGCCGTCCACGATTCCTACCTTGTCGATGATGCTCTTGAAGAAGCGCTGCAACACCATCGGATTAAGCGTCTTGCATAAAACCCACGATGAAGATGACAACATCATCAAAGGCTGATATTTAATGCAACGCCCCCTGACCTCTGAGCAATCCGCTCTCTGGTCAGGAGGACATTTTTTATTTTGTTTTCACAAAGCTGCTTATCTGGCCCACTGCTGTTGCGAGGTCTGAAAGTTCCTGCACTGCTTTAAAGCATGCTTCCACATCGTCCATGTCTGCCTCCTCAAACGGTTTGTGTTGGTCAAGCACCGGAACTTTAATTCTCAGCGCTGCCGCCTTTCCTGTTTGAAGTGCTTGAATGTTTGGCACACCGTGCGCATTAAGCCATATTGCTGCCAGCTTCAGCGTTGATACATCGTTTGCTCCGTTTGGAAATGTAAGGTCAACCACTCCGTCCGAAACCTTGTGATAGATATAAGCGTTGCCGAACGATGTTCCGTAATGCGGCCACCATCCGTTTGAGTCCTTCTTGTTGCGAAGGTCAAGGTCGTATCCGTGTGTTGCCATGTATGTTCTGTACTTCTCGAAAAAGGCCATTGCTTTTTCGTTTTTCTCCCAAGTACTGCCAGGACCTTTTGCTTTTGCTTGGTTAAGTTGTGCGCATCGGATTTTGCTCAAGGTGTCCGTTTTCTTTGAAAAGTATTCTATGCAATCTTCGTATGTGATGAAATTCGCGTATTTCTTCGCTTCTTCATTTGCCTTATAATAAGCTTTCGGGCAAACAATGAACACATGAAATTTCTCGTATTCACCCTTGTCCATCGCTTTTTTGGCGCGTTTGCTATAGCGGTCACACTGCTCCGGCATCGCTGGTGCATTGATTTTATCCTCGATTAAGAGCGCATGCTTTTTGCCGTCAACCGAAAGAAGCGCCGTAATGTCTGATTCTCCGTACTCCGGGTCTGTTTCGGAAAGTGCAACATTCAGAACTTCAACTGAGATACCCGTTATTTCTGCTTTTCTCAAAAATAGTCGCAAAAAGCCATCATCGGTCAAAAGACATTCCAAGAACATCATGTCCATATCACGCTCTTGAATATTTCCGAAATTGCAAATAGTGCTTTCGCTCATTACAGACACATCCTTTAGAAAACAATAAAAATGATTTATACCAATCATATCATAGCAAATTGTTGAACGCAATTATAATTCAGTATACAGCAATATTCATACAGCAATATTCTGTGCAAAATGGTTGACGAACTGCCGCTTTTCTCCTATAATATTTTATTAGGCGGCGCAGGGAAAAAAGCCCCCTGCGCCGCCTTTTTCGGATGAATCATTTTAAAACGGAGATAGAAACCTATGCCTTACCGCCTTATCAAACAGGAAGGTACCGCCCGCCGCGGTGAGTTTACCACGGTCCACGGTACGGTACAGACCCCGGCGTTCCAGAACGTCGCCACAGCCGCCGCCATCAAGGGCGGCCTGTCGGCGCTGGATCTCAAGGATATCCGCGCACAGGTCATGCTGTGCAATACCTATCATCTGCACCTGCGCCCGGGTGACAAGCTCGTGGCCGAGATGGGAGGCCTGCACAAGTTTACCAAGTGGGACGGCCCCATTCTGACTGACAGCGGCGGGTTCCAGGTGTTCAGCCTGGCCAAGCTGCGTCATATCACCGAGGAGGGCGTCACCTTCAACTCCCACCTCGACGGCCACCGCATTTTCATGGGGCCGGAGCAGAGCATGCAGATTCAAGCAAACCTCGGCTCCACCATCGCCATGGCCTTTGACGAATGCGTTGAAAACCCGGCCACCTACGAGTATGCCAAGAACAGCTGTGCCCGCACGGCACGCTGGCTGCTGCGCTGCAAGGACGAAATGAACCGCCTCAAGCACGAGGAAAAGGCCGTCAACCCGGATCAACTGCTGTTCGGCATCAACCAGGGCTGCACGTTTGAGGATCTGCGCGTTGAGCATATGAAGCAGATTGCTGAGTATGATCTGGACGGCTATGCCATCGGAGGTCTGGCGGTGGGCGAGCCTGCCGAGGTCATGTACGATGTTATCTCTGCTGTTGAACCGTTTGCGCCGAAAAACAAGATTCGCTACCTGATGGGCGTCGGCACCCCGGGCAACATCATCGAGGGCGTCTACCGCGGTGTTGACCTGTTCGACTGCGTTATGCCCAGCCGTAACGCCCGCCACGGCCACCTGTTCACCTGGGACGGCATCATCAACATCAAGAACCTGAAATATGAGCGCGACGAGTCGCCCATTGACCCGCACTGCGATTGCCCAGTCTGCCGCAACTTCTCCCGCGCGTACATCCGCCATCTGCAGAAAGCGGACGAGTTGCTGGGGATGCGTCTGGCCGTTATGCACAACCTGTATTTTTACAACCACCTGATGGAGCGCATCCGTGAGGCGCTGGACAACGGCACCTTCCAGCAGTTCCACGACACCTATGTGCATAAACTTGACACCCGCATCTGATTTTTCGTGCAAAACGCTTGCACAATGCGCACATATTCGATATAATAGAAGAAATCGTTATTTTTAAGGAGTATACTTGCTATGATTCAGTTCCTGGATGCCGCTACCGGCACGGCTACCACTGCCGAAATGCTCATCAGCTTCCTGCCGATGATTCTCATTATCGTTTTCATGGTCGTTCTGATCTACCTGCCGCAGAAGCGCCAGGACAAGAAGGACGCCGCCATGCGCAGCTCTATTGAGATCGGCGATAAGGTCACCACCATTGGCGGCATTGTCGGCATCGTCTGCGCCATCGCTGATAAGGATGACACCATCGTCATCGAGACTGGCAGCGACCGCACCAAGATTCGTTTCCGCCGCACTGCAGTTTCCTCTGTGGAGAAGCTGGATGCCGGCAAGGATAGCAAATCCACCCCGGTCAAGAAGTAATCTGACATAAAACTAACGCCCTCTTGCATAGTGTTGACTGTGCAAGGGGGCGTTTTGTTATGGGTGGAAAAAATCTGCAAAGACCGAAACAAGGCAGAGCTGCGGCAAAAAATCCGGCTGTGATGGCAGTGCTGCTTGCCTTTGGCTGCGGCGTGGGGGCGTGTATGGTGCTGCTGGCGCTGGGAGCGTTTTTGCTGACCCACACGGGTCTGCCGCTGGCGGCGGTGCGCCCAATGGCATGTATGACGGCGGCAATCGGCGCGGCGGTATCGGCCCGGGTACTGGCGGGCAGGCTGAAACAGAAGCTGCTGCTCTGCGGTCTGGGCTGTGGTGCGTTTTATACGGTCTGTCTGATGGCGGCGACATTGGCAGCCAGCGGTGAGCTGGACTGGCAGGGGGCAAACGCCATGCTGCCGATGGCCCTGCTGCTGGGCGGTCTGTTGGGCGGTGCGCTGGCGGCCTTGCGGGGGAGCCGCTGATGCGGGCGGCACAGACGACACTACGCCGCCCGGCCTTGCTGTTGCCCAGGCGGGCAGAACGACCGCGCCGAGAGTGCGCGGGAACGGCGCACAGCGGCGCGGTGTGGCTGTTTGGCACGATGTTCCTGGCTGGCTACCTGCCGGGCATCTGGCTGGGGCGGGGCGGTGTTTCGGCGCTGGGGCAGCAGCTGGCGGCGTATTACACAAAAAGTCCCGAAAATGGAGCGTTCGCAGCAATTTTCGGGACGGAATTTTCGGTGAGCTTTTTACAGCTGACTGCAGTATTTTTGTGCGGCTTCTGTGTGTTGGGCGTGGGCCTGTTGGCGCTGCTGTTTGCGGCGCGCGGCGTGTTCCTGGGCTACTGCGCGGCCTCGGTGGCAGCGGTGAACGGCGCGGCGGGGCTGGTGCAGTACCGATTAGCAACAATCGTTTCCGACGCGGCAGCGCTGTTTTTTTGCCTGTGGCTGGCGGGCTGGTCGGCACGCTTGGCAGGGGAACTGTTTAATGCTGTATGCGGCCGCGCCACGCGGGAAACGCCTGGCACGCTGCGGCGGCTGGCCGTGCGGTTCGGCGCGGCGCTGGTGCTGTCAGCTGTTTTCAGTGCCGTCGGGACTTTCCTCGCCTTCGTCACTGCCAAGGTCGGGCGCTGACGGCTGTTCTTCAAACGTTTTGTCGGCCAGCGGGGAAGAGGCCACCGCCTGGCGTAGCTGGTCACGGTTGATGTGGGTGTAAATCTGCGTTGTGGAGACGTTTTCGTGACCCAGAATTTCCTTTAAAGCCAGCATATCCACGCCGCCCTGATACATAAGCGTGGCGGCGGTGTGGCGCAGCTTGTGGGGCGAAAATCCGCGCCCGCTCAAACCTGCACTTTGCAGGCAACGTGCGACGATCTGCTCGACCCGGCGCGCCGAAAGCCGCTTGCCGGTGCGCTTGGAGACGAACAAAGCATCCTTGTCGGCGAGATTCGGCAGGGCAGCGCGGGCTTTTTTATAGCGCTGCAAGGAAAATAAGCAGGCATCGTTCAGGTAGACCAGTCGCTCTTTGTTGCCTTTGCCGACAATGCGGATCGTATCATCGCGAAAATCGCTCAAATCGATGGTTACAAGCTCGGCAAGGCGCATGCCACAGTTTAAAAATAACGTTATGATGCAGTAATCCCGCTCATAAAAATCACTTTGTATATTTTTTAACAATTCAACGGCTTCGTTTTCGGTCAGGTACTTGGGCAGTGCCTTTTGCGGTGTGCCCAGGCTGATATTTTCCGTGGGGTTGACGGTCAGTTTGTTGACCTGGGTACACATATAATGGAAGAAGCCCTTTAAGGCGCTCAATTTGCGGGCGCGGGCCTTGGGGCCGTTGTCCGCGTTGCGGGCGTAGTCCAGGTAGCCAAAAATATCCCTTTTGGTGATACCGGCAATGTCCCTGGTTGATATGCCGGTCAGGTCGATTTTCTCGGGGGGTGTGGCATCATCCGCGCGATCCCATTGCAGCATCATATAGCGGAAGAACCCGCGCAGATCGAGATAGTAACCGTTGACAGTGCGCGGGGAGCGCAGCTTCACGAAATCAAGATAGTGCAGGTATTCAATTACATCGTTGGGGATGTCCAGATACGGTGCATGGCGATCCGGGTGGACGACATCAATATAACTGCTCAAAACACAAGCCCTCAGTTAGATTCAGATTGCGGAAACGTGCCGAAATGCCGTTTCTGCTTTTTTATTGTAGCACAGTTGGGGATGAGACGTCAATTTCACAGAGTTATAAGAAATGCAAACGGTCATGCATATTACAATGTGTAGCAGTTCTGCATAGGTGTGAATATTCATACAAAACAACCCAAAAAGCCAAAAGGAGGGACGTATACGTTCTGTAAAAGGCATAACATACTATTTCGCTAAATGCAAATTTAGCGAAATATAGGGAGGTCAAAACAAGCTCTCCGTGGGCCTGTGGAGCCAGTTAGCTGTGCCCGGCCATAAAACCTCAACCGCATGGTATGGGCTGCCAATCTCCAAAAGCCAAAAATCAATCTTGCAATTTACAGAAAATCTGCTATGATTAAATAAAAAGGAGCTGCAAACTCATGAACAAGGATACTATCATAAAAATTCTACTGGGCATTATTGCTCTGCTGGTATTTGCGTGGGTGTGGCGCATCATCAGCGGTATGCTTATCGGCACACTGATCGTGACGACCTCGCTGCTGTCAGTGTTGATTGCCCTGGTTATTCAAATTGTGATTCCGATTGCGATTATCGTGTTCGTTGTCAAACTAATCCGAAAGAAATGAGTGTGGTTACCAATGGCGCTGTTCAATAAGAAAAAACAAGAAGTCCCACAGGAGCCCAAACAAGAGTCGAAAACGGATACTGTTGGCAAAATCAATCTTTCCCTGCGGCCGGATGAAATTGACTTGCTGCGCGAGTGCATGAAACGCACAGAAGACTACTATCGCGGTTTGCTGCTGCTGAAGCAGGATTGGAACGCCGAGAAAAATGAGGCCGCAATCGCGGTCATTAAGGTTAAGCTGAATATGATTGACAGATTGCAGGAAAAGACGCTGTATGACGGCCAGTCGGAATACTATCGCAACCTTCAATAAGCAAAAAATCCCACCCGCCGGGCTTTTCTTTTGGGAATGCCCGGCGGGGTTTATTTTGCTTTGGTGATGCAAAGCTTACTATGCACTTCTGTTATCGAATTTCAGTAGAATTACACCGCCTTTTCCCCACGACGGTAACACTTTGCCGCCAAAAACGGCAGGAACACGGCTGCATACATCACGGCGCTGACACCCACGTCCGCCCAGCGGATGACCTGGTTTGAGATATCCGCCGTGCCTGTCCAGACGAGAATCATATTATTGTTCAAATAATGCAGCAGTATGGGCACCCAAATGTTTTTGCCGCATTTTTCGTAGGCGAATGTGAAAAACACGCCAAGCGTCATACAGACAACAAGCTGCGACGCGATACTCTGCAAGGTTGTTTCCGGGCTGTAAAAGAACAGGTTCAGCGGCAGATGCCACAAGCCCCACAGCACCCCCACGGCCAGCGCACCGCGCCGCGCACCAAAGCGGTTTTGCAGGGCGGGCGTCAGGTAGCAGCGCCAACCGTATTCCTCGCCAAAGAACGGCAGGAAGGACAGAAAGAAATTTGGGATCAGCGCCATCGCCATGATCCACGGTGTGGGGCTGCGCCAGTAGGCCAGGTAGTTGGCCCAGGTATCCCCGCCCTGCATTGCCACCGAGAGGAACACCATGCCGGTCTTGACGGCGAGGAAGTACACGCAGATAGCAAGTGCCGTTAAAAATTTGCCGTGCAGGCGCAAGCCGTAGGCTTCACGGCGCTTCTTTTTCTCGGTCAGCAGCAGTATCCAGCCCAGCACCGAGGCAATAATAATGACAACGTTGGCAATGGTCAGCCACCCCGTCTGCGGCATAGCCACGGACAACACACTCATAACCAGCATCAGCACGGCGGACACGATGTGAAGACTGTAAAACCGCTTGGGCGTATCCGGCCGCCGCGCCAGCAGGAAGGCCAGCATGACACCCGCCGCCGGGTAGAACATCTGGGCGTTGGCAAAAATACTTGTATCCTGCCCGTTCTGCAGGCAGATGTATAAGAGCGGTATCATCAGAAACGGCACCGCATAGGCACAAACGGCAAAGACGGTCAGCTCGCGTTTATTCGTTTTCATCGTCGTCCTCCTTGGGGTTTTCCAGTTCTGCGTGGCGTTTTTTGTAAGCCTTCATGCTGAGCTGCAGCAATGCAAAGCACAGCCCCCATGTACAGACTCCCATGATGACCGCCTGCAGCACCGCAACGCCCATGCCAAACTCTGCAAATTTGATAAGCCCCCACACAAGCACGGCAACACCGCCCACAACGGACACAGCGGCATTGGTTTTCGTGTTCGGCTTAAGGTGGCGGTCCCAGATACCGGCACGCAGATCACTTATGACCGCATAGGCGCACCCCAGCATAAAGATAAACCATTCTGCCGCCATCTCCCGCGGGGCAAAGCCCAGCAGACTTTCGATGATCAGCGCCGCCAGCAGCAGTATCCACAGCCCCCAGAAGCCGCGGGACTCGATCTTCAAAAGGGTCTGTTTTTGCATTTCGTCCAGATTATCACGTTTCAGAAATTCTCTCAGATTCATTGCTTATTCCTCCCAGAACAGCTCGTCCAATGTCTTGCCCAGCACCTTGCAGATGCTGCGGCACAGGTTGATTGTGGGGTTATACTCCCCTTTTTCAATGGCGTTGATGGTCTGGCGGGACACGCCCACCGCCGCCGCCAGATCCGCCTGCGTCATATCGCGCACGGCGCGGGCGGCCTTCAGCTTCAGGTTTTTTGCCATAGCCTTACGTTCCTTTCCTCTTGCTGTAGCTTTACTATATCATTTACATTACATTTTGTCAAGTATATATTACTTTTTGAAATTTATATTTTGCACACAAAACACATACTTGCGGCAAGTGGCCCGCTGTGCTATGATAGTTTTATATTACGATAAAGGAAGTTTGGCTATGAAGTACAGCTTTCCCGCTTTTGAAAATGGATTCATCCGCGCCGCCGCAGCCAGCCCCGCCCTGCGCGTGGCCGACTGCGCCTACAACGCCGCCCAGATCATCGGCGTCATGCGCGAATACGCCGAGAAAAACGTCCAGCTGCTCTGCCTGCCGGAGTTTGCGCTGACCGGCTACACCTGCAGCGACCTGTTCTTGCAGGAAACGCTCCTGCGCGGGGCCGAGGACGGCATTGCCGCGATTTTGAAAGCCAGCGAAGGGCTGAACCTCGTTGTCCTCGTCGGGCTGCCGGTACGCCACAACGGCAAGCTCTACAACTGCGCGGCAGTACTCTGCAACGGTGAACTGCTGGGCCTTGTGCCGAAAATGCACCTGCCCAACTATGGCGAATTTTACGAGAAGCGCCACTTCATCCCCGGTATACGCGAACCGGAGTGCATTGAGCTGGCCGGGCAGGAAACGCTGATTGGCACGAACCTGTTGTTCGCCTGTAAGCAGATGCCCGCCTTTGTGCTGGCCGCCGAGGTGTGTGAGGATCTGTGGGCGCCCGTCCCGCCCAGCTGCGCCCATGCGCTGGCAGGGGCCACGGTGGTGGCGAATCTCTCTGCCAGTGATGAGACGGTCGGCAAAGCCGCCTACCGCCGTGAGCTGGTCTGCGGGCAGAGCGCGCGGCTGCTCTGCGCCTATCTCTACGCCGATGCCGGCCACGGGGAAAGCACCACCGACATGACCTTTGCCGGGCACAATCTAATTGCCGAGAACGGCAGTCTGCTGGCCGACACCGCCCCCTTTGCGGGTGAGGACGCCGTGACCGAGCTGGACCTGGGCCGCATGGTACAGGAGCGCCAGCGCAACACGACCTTTATGCCCGAGACGGACGGCTATACCACTGTGGAGTTTGAGCTGCCGCCGGTAGAGTTTGCCCTGATGCGCCCTGTTTCCTGCACGCCGTTTGTGCCGCAGGACGCCGCCACCCGCGCCGAGCGGTGCGAGCTGATTTTGCGCATCCAGGCTGAGGGCCTTGCCAAGCGGATGGAGCACACCCACGCTAAGTGCGGCGTGTTGGGTATTTCCGGCGGGCTGGACAGCTGCCTGGCCCTGCTGGTGGCCGTGCGCGCCTGCAAGGTTCTGGGCCGCGACCCCAAAGATATCATTGCGCTGACAATGCCTTGCTTCGGCACCACAAAGCGCACCCGCTCCAACGCCGAGATTCTGTGCGAGGCGCTGGGCGTGACCTTTGGCGAAATCAACATCACCGAGACCGTCAAGAGCCATTTTGCCGACATCGACCAGCCCGCCGACAAATACGACGTCACCTTTGAAAACTGCCAGGCCCGCGTGCGCACGCTGGAACTGATGGACTATGCCAACAAAAACGGCGGCTTTGTCATCGGCACCGGCGACTTGAGCGAGCTGGCATTGGGCTGGGCCACCTACAACGGCGACCACATGAGTATGTACGGCGTCAATGCCGGCGTGCCGAAAACGCTGGTACGGCATATCGTGCAGTATGTGGCCGACACCTGTGGCAACGATACACTGCGGGACGTGCTGGTGGATATCCTGGACACGCCGGTCAGCCCCGAGTTGCTGCCCACCGCCGCCGACGGCACGATCGCCCAGCAGACAGAAAAGCTCGTTGGTCCGTATGAATTACACGACTTTTACCTCTACTACGTGCTGCGCTTTGGGTTCAGCCCAACGAAGATTTACCACCTGGCCCGCACGGCCTTTGACGGCAAGTACGAGCCGGAAGTGCTGCTGGCCTGGCTGAAGAATTTCTACCGCCGTTTCTTCGCCCAGCAGTTCAAGCGCAGCTGCCTACCCGACGGCCCGAAGGTCGGCTCTGTCACGCTGTCCCCCCGCGGCGACTGGCGTATGCCCAGTGACGCCTGCAACACCCTGTGGATGGCCGAGCTGGAAAAGTTGGAAGTTTGAGTGATACAAAAAAGTCCGAAACCGTTTTGCTCGGTTTCGGACATTTTTTATCTTCCTATTTTTTCGATTTCCGCGTTCAGCGCGTCGTAGGTGTAAAGCGTATTGAGAATTTGCAGCAGCTCTTTTTTGCTCAGGCGCGGCGGCAATCCAAGACGACGCAGTAAGACGCGGCGGTTGTCGGCGCTGTTGGCCGTGCCGGAAATGCCCCACTCGTACAGGTCGGTATACGTTATGGGCCGCAGCTGTGCGGTTTTCTGCTGACAAGTAGTTTTGCTTGCCAGCGCTGTTTCCAGCCCCTGCAAAATCAAATCATTGTTCACGCCCTCGACACCCAGCAGACCTTCCTTGCCGGGTTCCGCCTTGCGGGATTCCTTACCGGGGATGGCGGGCACATAGGCTTGCAGCACATTTTCCGCGCCCACTAACCCTGTGACGAAGTGACGTATCTTAAACCCCGCCGCGTCAGAGTCGGTCAAAATGATAAGTCCCTGCGCCGCGGAAATGCGTTTGAGCAGCTTTTGCAATGCGCCGTCCCTGAACACGCGGAAGCCATCGGTCGTCAAGATCGTGCCATCCACAAGATTTGCCAGCCGCGCGGCGTCGTATTTCCCCTCCACCAGAAGGGCCTGTTCCAATTTCAGCATCACGCCCTCCCTGCCAGCGCCAACTCGCACAGGGCTTTCTGCATCAGCAGCTCTGCGTCCAGCTTGCTGCTTTTCAGGTCAGTGTCCAACTTTTGCAGGATGTGCAGGCAGCGTTCGAGCTGGCCGCGCTTGAACCGCGAGGCCGTGCGCTCAGTGTTGTTAAGGCGGTAGTTCCAGTTGCCCTTGTAGCCGAAATCTTTTGCCACATCGGCCAGACTGCGGCGGCTGCGGCGGCCCAGCAATACACGGTACAAATCGAGATAGTTTGCGATGAGTGCGCCCGTGATCATGATGGGGTCATTTTGCAGCGCCAGCAGCGTTTTCATTTTTTGCTGGGCCTTGTCGGCCTGGCCACTGGTCAGCAACTTGACCATGTCAAAGGTATCTGCGTCCAGCGTCACGGTGCCAATCTCGCCCACCATCTGCGGCGTGATAGTGCCGTAGTTTGCCAGCGCAGCCAGTTTTTCCACCTCGTTTTTCAAAAGGAACTGATCGTCGCCGCAGCGGGTCAGCAGGGCGTTTTCTGCCCCCGGCGCAAAGACCGCGCCACTCTCCTTCGCCCAGTCTCGGGCCATGGCCTGCAAGGCCGCACCTGTGGGCTTGTTGATCTGCACGCAGTAGCCGAGCTTTTCACAGCAGCTGATGAGCTTTTGCTCCCGCTTGCCGGGGCGCAGCTTGCCGTAGCTTTCCTCGACGACGCTCGTCATCACAAAGATGGCGTTCTCGGTGTCAGACAGTGTATCGCAAAGCTCCTGTAAATCCTTGTCCGAGTAGGTCGAGGGACGCACCAGCGGCATCAGCACCAGACGCCGCCCACCGAAAAAGGAGATCGTACCGGCAGCCAGCACGATTTCCTCCACAGCGGGTGTCGGTCCGTCCAACACGGTGGTTTCGGGGTCATCCTGGTTCAGGAATTTCAGCGCCTTTTGCGCGGCGTTGTGGACGAGTGCTTCGTCCGATGCGTAAAAATAGTACAGTCCGCAGCCCGCTTTCAGACGCTTATTGAGTTCATTTTCACTGTACAGCAACGGTCTGTGCCTCCTCCCAAAATATGCTGCGGCCGGGGCGCAGGGTCAAGCCCGGCTCCTCTTCGCCATAGCGCAGTGTGCAGTTTTCGGCTTTGTCCAGCCATTTCGGCGCGGTGCTGGTGTACAAAACGGTGTCCGGCTGCACGGCGTCCGGCCAACTGCCCGGTGCGCAGAGCACATCCACCCGCACAGGCTCCGCCAGCTGGATATTACCCGCACCCACGGCGATATGCCGCCCGCCCACCTCCAGCACGGCGAGGCTGGCACTTTTATTATGATACAGGTCCAGCGCCAATCCGTCAAGCACCGGGCGTGTTGCAAAGTCGGGCTGTTCCTGCATCGTCACGACCTCGGCGGCGGCGAAGTCCAACTCGGTGGGCTTGGCCCGCAGGTCAACAAGCAGGGCCGGTTCGCCCCGGCTGCGCCCGGCAAGGTAGTTTTTCACGGCGGCCAGGTTGCTCTCCCCGCCGCGGAAAAACACCACCGTCTTTCCATTCTGCACGCAGACCACGCAGGGGTTGTTGGCCGCACCCACGAGAGCCAGCTGCACAACGTCCCTTTGCATCCACAGTCCCATGCCCACAGCCAGCACCGCGCAGGCGGCCACTGCGGGCAGGCAGGCCCGCAGCTTTTTAGCATGCCAGTAGGCAGCCGCCAGCATGCCCAGCACCGCCAGCACAAACAGCGTGTACCGCTGCGGCAGGCAAACCGACGCGAACGGCAGCGCGGCACAGTGCTCTACCAACCAGAGCAGTAGTTTAAGCCACAGACTTAGCAGCAGCGCGGTCAAGTTCGTAAACGGCAGCAAAAACGGTACAGCGCTGACCGCCAGCAACAGGATGCCCATTTGCAGTGCGGGCTGCAGCATCCAGACGACCAGTACGTTGCAGACAAGCCCCGCCAGGCTGGCAGCCATGCCGTGGGCTACCAACACCGGCAATGTGGCAAGGCTGGCAAGCGCGGCACTCTGCACCGGCTCTGCCAGGCGGCAAAGCAGCCTGACTGCGGCGGGCTTGTCCTCCGCTGCCCGCTCCTCGGCGCGGGTCAGCGCGGCGGCTGCCTGTACGCCCAGCACGGCACAGAAGGACAGCTGAAAGCCGATATCGCAGGGCGCGTAGGCGTTTTGCAGGCCCATCAAGATAGCCGCAAAGCCGGTTGCCGTCAGCAGGTCGAACGGCAGCAGCAGGAAGTCCCCCGCCAGCGCCACCGCAAACACCAGCCCTGCTCGCAGCACCGAGACAGGCACCCCGGTCAGCAGCACATAGAACAGCGCCACCGCGCCGCGCAGGATGATGAGCGGCTTGTAAAATTTCCACCTGCGGCCAAAGCTGAACAGCCCGCAGAGCAGCGCCAGGTGCAGCCCCGATACCGCCAGCAGGTGCGACACTCCCGCTGTGCGGAAGGCCTGCTGTACGGCATCGTCCAAGCGGCTTTTGTCTGCCAGCAGCATGGCGGTTTCCATGCCGTCCAGCTGCCGGGGCAGCCAGCGGCGCAGGACAGCGCTCCACCGCTGGCGCAGCCGGTACAGCGCAAAGCGCGGCGCACGGCTTGCCGCAAGGGGCTGGTAACTGCCCAGGTATTCCGCCTGCAAATAGACGCCCTTGCTGTTGCGGCTCAGGCGGTATTTGTTGTCGGGCAGTTCGGCCAGAGCAAACTGCGCCGTGAACCGCTCCCCTGCATTCTCCCCGGGGAACGACGAACACTGTACCCGGACATTGGCGGGCCTGCCGTCGACCTCAGTCAGCCGCAGCGTGCCGCGCAGTCTGCTCTCGCTGTACGAGGCATCGGCATCTGTCTCAACGACCACCGTGCAGGTCACAGTCTGCCCGGCCAGCGCCCTGGCGGGCCGCACCCAGACAAGGGAGAACACCAAAAACCACGCCAGGCCGCATACCGCCCCCAGCAGGGGTATTCCATAATCTCTGCGCTTTTTCCTGCTGAAAAAGGCCAGCCATACCAAAAATGCCGCCGCGGGCACACAGACCAGCGGCGGCAGAATGGCCGCAGCAAGCTCAGCCCCGGCAAAACCGAGACCGAACCAACCGAGCTTTCGTTTCATTGCTTAGTGCAGGAAGAGCGGCAGCGGCTCTAGGAAGAAGATGTCGGTGCGCTTGGCAGCATCGCCCTCGGCGAGTGCTGCACAGCAGCCGACGACGGTGCCGGTGCTCTTGGCGGCCAGCGTCTCCAACGCGTGCAGAGAGCCGCCGGTGGAGATAACGTCATCCACGATCAGGATGCGCTTGCCGTCCATATACTCGATATCCTTCTTATCGATGACCAACATCTGCTTGCCGGCGGTGGTGATGGACTGGTCCTCGATAATGACGGGCTCGCGCATATACAGCTTCGGGCCTTTGCGGGCAGGAATCCAATATTTTCCGCTTTGACGTGCCATTTCGTAGGCCAGTGGGATGCCCTTTGCCTCGGCGGTCAGGATAACGTCAAACTCGGGGGCCTTTTTCAGCAGGGCTGCGGCGCAGGCCTCGGTCAATTCAACATCGCTGAACATGATGAAGGCAGCAATGTCCATGTGGTCATTGACCTTGCAGATGGGCAGTTCGCGGGTCAGGCCTGCAATATGCAGTGTATAGGTATCTGCCATGTTGGTTTACCTCTCTTTATAATTTCACGAGTGTGCTTACAGCGCCCGGCATCAGCCCGGAGGCCATGCAAGGCTGCGCTTTGCCAGCACATGGAAGTGCAGGTGCTTCACGCTCTGGCCGCCGTCGGCGCCCACGTTGGTGACAACGCGGTAGCCGCTCTCATCGACGCCCAGCTTTTTGCACAGCTGCGCAATAACGGCGTAGATGTGGCCCAGCAGTGCGGCGTCATCCTCGGTCAGGGCTGCGGCAGACGCGATGTGCTGCTTGGGGATAACCAGGAAATGCACTGGAGCCTGCGGGTCAATGTCGTAGAACGCCAGCAGTTTGTCATCCTCGTACAGCTTGTTCGAGGGGATATCGCCCGCGGCGATCTTGCAGAACAGGCAATCCTCCATTCGGAATCCCTCCTTTGCTGTGAATTTTATCGTGGAAAATTACTGATTCATTTCAGCCTTGACGATCTCGGGCACAGCGTTCAGCGCGTCGTCGATCTTGCTGGTATCGCGGATACCGGCCATGGCGAAGTCGGGCTTGCCGCCGCCGTTGCCGCCTGCGATGGCAGCGATTTTTTTGACGAGGGCACCGGCTTTTAGGCCGCGGGCCAGGGCGTTCTTGGAGACGCCGACGGCCATCATCGTCTTGCTGCCATCGCTGCCAATGAGAACCGTAACAGCATTGGGGGCCTTGTCGCGGACCTTATCGACCATGTCGCGCAAGGTGTCAGCGCCGGTACCGGTCAGGTAAGCGGAAACGATGCGCACACCGTCGATGTCGGCGGCATTCTCAAACAGACCATCGATCTTGGCAGAGGCCATCTGGGCCTTGAGGATTTCCAGCTGCTTGGCCGTCTCTTTCAACTCGGCAGCCAGGGCCTCAGCGCGGGCCGGGGCGTCCTTCAGGTTGTTGGCCTTTAAGGCAACAGCGGTCTTGGCCAGCGTCTCGGTGCGGTCATCCAGCAGGTCCAGCACGCCGAAGGCAGTGGTGGCCTCGATGCGGCGGATACCGGCGGCCACGCTGGACTCGCTCAAAATCTTGAAGCAGCCAATTTGTGCGGTGTTGGTCACATGGGTGCCGCCGCAGAACTCGGTGCTCCAGCCGCCAGCGTCGACAACGCGGACAACGCTGCCGTACTTCTCACCGAATAGCGCCATAGCACCCATCTTCTTGGCTTCCTCGATGGGCAGGTTCTTGACGGTGACAGGCAGAGCCTCGTAAATCTTCTCGTTGACACGGCGCTCGACCTCAGCCAGTTCAGCCGGAGAAACCGCGCTGAAATGCGTGAAGTCAAAGTGGGTGATGCGGTCGTCCTGGTAGCTGCCGGCCTGGTGGACATGCTCACCCAGAACCTCGCGCAGGGCCTTCTGCAGCAGGTGGGTGGCGGTGTGATTGCGGCAGATGGCGGCGCGGCGCTTTTCATCGACAGAGGCCGTGACCTCGTCGCCCCCATGGATGGTGCCGTCCAGCAGCTCACAGGTGTGGACGAAGTAGCCCTTCGGGGTCTTTTTAACCTGGGTAACTTTCAGCTTGGCGTCACCGCTGACCAGATAGCCATGGTCAGCGACCTGGCCGCCCATCTCGGCGTAGAACGGCGTGCGGTCCAGAACGACCAGAACGCCGTCCTTGGCCTCGCCTGCCTCGTCGGTGGCGATGGCGTCAACCAGTTCCTCACCGTCGGACAGGGCCAGGACCTTGGCCTTCTCGCTCAAGGTCTCGTAGCCGTCAAACTGGGTGGCATCGGCGGTCAGCTCGCCGAACAGGTCAGCGCTCCAACCAGAGATATCCTTTGCCAAACGCTCGGCGCGGGCGCGCTCACGCTGCTTGGTCATTTCGATGTGGAACGCAGCCTCGTCGACGGCCAGACCTGCCTCGGCGGCGATCTCGCGGGTCAGATCAAGCGGGAAACCGAAGGTATCGTTCAGCTTGAATGCCTCAACGCCGGACAGAACCTTCTCGTGGGTTTCCTTCAGGCGGCCCATCATGCCGGTCAGGATGTTCAGGCCAGCATCGATGGTGCGGCCAAAGCGCAGTTCCTCGGTGCCGATGACCTTTTTGATATAGGACTCATGCTCGCGCAGCTCGGGATAACCCGCCTCGCTGGACTCGATGACAGTGTCAACCAGCTCGGTCAGGAAGGGGCGGTTGATGCCCAGCATACGGCCGTGGCGGGCAGCGCGGCGCAGCAGGCGGCGCATGACGTAGCCGCGGCCCTCGTTGGAGGGCAGGATGCCGTCGGAAGCCATAAAGACGGTAGCACGGATGTGGTCGGTGATAACGCGGATGGAGATATCGTCCTTCTCGTTCTCGCCGTACTTCTTGCCGGCAATACGCTCGACATGGTTCAGAACAGCGGCGACGGTGTCGACCTCGAACAAGTTGTTCACGTCCTGCATGACGACGGCCAGACGCTCCAGACCCATGCCGGTATCGATGTTGGGCTTAGCCAGCAGTTCATAGTTGCCCTTGCCGTCGGCGTCATACTGGCTGAACACGAGATTCCAGATCTCCATGAAACGGTCGCAGTCGCAGCCGACACCGCAGGTGGGCTTGCCGCAGCCATATTTCAGGCCGCGATCGTAGTAGATTTCAGAGCAGGGGCCGCAGGGGCCGGAGCCGTGCTCCCAGAAGTTATCCTCTTTGCCCAGGCGGACCATGTGATCTTCGGGGATGCCGACTTCCTTCGTCCAGATATCGTAGGCCTCGTCGTCGTCCTGGTAGACGGAGATATACAGGCGGTCAGCGGGGATTTCCAGTTCCTTGGTCAGGAACTCCCAAGCCCAGGGAATGACTTCCTTCTTGAAGTAATCCTGGAAGCTGAAGTTGCCCAGCATCTCAAAGAAGCAGCCGTGGCGGGCCGTGATGCCGACGCGCTCAATATCCGGGGTACGGATGCACTTCTGGCAGGTGGTCACGCGGTGGCGCGGAGGCTCCTCCTGGCCGAGGAACCATTTTTTCATGGGGGCCATGCCGCTGTTGATCAGCAGCAGGCTGGGGTCATCTTTCGGCACCAGCGGGAAGCTGCCCAGGCGCAGGTGGCCCTTCGTCTCAAAATAATGCAGGTACTTCTCGCGAAGTTCGTTCAATCCGGTCCATTGCATAGGTTGTGTTCTCCAATCCATAAAATTGCGAATAAGTGCCGCCACAAAAAAAATACAGCCCACGCCCCAATACAGGGACGAAGGCTGTTATGCTTCCGTGGTACCACCCGGTTTGCGGTGCCATGCTGTAAAGCATTGGCACCACCGCTTTGTGTCTGCGTTAACGCCGCAGGTACGCTCGGCTCTACGCCGAAAGCTCCGGGGTGGCTCTGCCGTGTTCACGCTGAAAGCCTTACACCAAACGGCTTTCTCTCTGAAAAGCGGAGGGGCGGCATTGGCCCTTTCATCGCTATTTTCCTTTTTACAGGCTTATTATATGCCGTTTTTGTCCTCTTGTCAACCGCTTTTTTCCGCATAAAAGCGCCCATCTGCGCAAAACCTAACACGGAGAGGAGTGTTTTTATGGCAGATGTTTTTGTAGAGATCCGGCAGGTCGTGCTGACAAGCCTGCTGTCCCTGGTGGTAATGTTCGTTTTCACCCGAATCGGCGGCAAGCGGCAGATCGCACAGATGAGCCCCTTTGACTATTTAAATGCCGTCACCGTAGGTTCTATCGGGGCCGAACTGGCGACGAACTTAGAGCAGTGGTGGCGTCCCCTATCGGCGCTTATCATCTATATCCTTGCCACCTGGTTAGTACACTATACTGCCTGCAAAAGTAACGCCATGCGCAGCTTTTGGAGCGGGCGCAGCCTGATCCTGATGGACGGCGGCGTGATATCAAAAACAGCCTTGCAGCGGGCTGCTATTGATGTAAATGAGTTTTTGGGCCAGGCCCGGGTAGCCGGGTACTTTGACCCGAACGAAATTGAAACAGCCATTTTGGAGACAAGCGGGCAAATCAGCTTTCTGCCCAAAAGTCTCAACCGCCCGCTTACGCCTGAGGATATGCAGCTGCATCCCGACGCCGCCAGCATCTGGTATGATTTAATTATCGACGGTCAGCTCATGCAGGACAATTTAAAGGCTGCAGGCCGGGATGAGCGCTGGCTGGATGCCCAACTCCACACCCAGGGCATCGGCCAACGCAGCGAGGTATTCTACGCTGCCTGTGATAAGGCAGATGGATTTTTCGCCTGTCGGGTAAAATAAAAAGAAAACCCGCCTGACAGAAACTCTATCAGGCGGGTTTGTGGTGGAGAATACCGGGATCGAACCGGTGACCTCTTGCATGCCATGCAAGCGCTCTCCCAGCTGAGCTAATCCCCCACAGCCGGCGTCGTCCGGGGTGTTTGCTCCTGACGACGTGTGTTATTATAGCAAAGCTGTTCGCAAATGTCAACAGTTTTTTGCAAAAAAACTTATAAAATATTTTATAGAAAAGGGCCGCCCCCAAATGGGATGCGGCCCTTGCAAGCATCAGATGGAAATAGCCTTGGCAATCTCGATCATGTCGCGGTCGATGGTCTTGTGCATGGACAGTGCAACGTTGACATCGTAATCGACGATCTTGTCGCCGGAGACAGCCACAACGCGGTTGTAAATGCCCTTGTCCAGCAGGTCGATGGCGTGGTAGCCCATCAGAGAGGCATTCACACGGTCGCGCACCGTGGGAGAACCGCCGCGCTGGATGTGGCCCAGAACGGTGGCACGAGAGTCAACGCCGGTAGCCGCCTGAATCTGATTGGCCAGCTCCTGGGCACCGACAACACCCTCGGACACAATGATGATAAAGTGCTTCTTGCCAGTGACCTGGGTCTGGCGCATACGGTCGAGGATGTCACGCTCAAAGTCGAACGGGATCTCCGGCAGCAAAACGGCAACCGCACCGGTGGCGATGCCGACGTTCAGTGCAATATAACCAGCGTGGTGGCCCATGACCTCAACGACCGAGCAACGGTCATGGCTCTGGGTGGTGTCGCGCAGCTTATCGATGGCCTCGACAGCGGTGTTCATGGCCGTGTCGTAGCCGATGGTATACTCACTGCAGGCGATATCGTTGTCGATGGTGCCGGGCAGACCGATACAGGGAATGCCCTGGTTTGCCAGCGCACGGGCACCCATGAAGGAGCCGTCGCCGCCGATGACGACCAGCGCGTCAATGCCCAGTTCCTTACAGCGGGCAAGGCCCTTGGCCTGGCCTTCCTTCGTTTTGAACTCCAGGCAACGTGCGGTATACAGAATCGTGCCGCCGCGGTGGATGATCTCAGACACACTGCGGACGTTCATTTCATACACTTCGCCATTGATCAGGCCGTTGTAACCACGCTGAATGCCCATCATGCGGTAGCCCTTGCTGATACCTGCACGGACGATTGCACGGACAGCGGCGTTCATGCCAGGTGCGTCACCGCCGCTGGTGAGAACACCGATCGTTTTGATTTCCTTAGCCATAAAGCGAGCCCCTCCTATTTCGGGAACTATGGACCCGCCTGAAATGTACGATGTATTCAGGCGCGGTCATCACGTTACAATAAATTTTTAACAATCTCGTGACCATCCACATTATACCACACTTTGGCCTTGGTAATTATGGACAAATCGCGCAAAACGCATGGATTTATTTTGCAGACTGTTCGATATCCTGAACTTTTACACAATTTTTGCCCAGAATCCGCTCCAATTCTGTACGCAGCAGCGGATCGTCCTTGATTGCCATGTGTCGGGCCAGCACCGCTTTCCCGGTGTCCAGGAAGCGGAAGTATACCTTGACTGTGCCGCCGTCAAAGATGTTGCACAAAAGATTTTCAACCTTGTGCATTTCCGGACAGTCCCGAGCAGGCACGGTCAGGAAATACCCGGCGGCCCCTCCCCCGCTGGTCTCGCGTTTGACACGTTCGACACGGTTCATGCCAAAGTTTTTGTTCGGGTCATAACTGTCAATGGGCTGCACGCCCTCGACCAGCAACCGGGCGGCCTCGTCCTCCTTGACGGAGACGCGGCCATTGGCGACGACGACGGCGTTTTCCTGCAAGGCTGCGCGGCACTCTGCCAGGATGCGCGGGAAAACAATCATCTCCATGCTGCCGGTCAGATCCTCGACGGTGGTAAAGGCCATCAGGGTGTTGGACTTTGTCGTCATGATTTTGTTCTTGACGATGGTACAGACAAAGGTGACAGTCTGGTTGTCAAACTGCTTGGCGTCCTCCCCCAGCAGCTGGGCGATGGTGCAGGTAGCTATCTGCGCGATCTGGGCGCGGTAGGCGTCCAGCGGATGACCGGACAGGTAGAGGCCGGACACCTCTTTTTCCATTTTCAGCAGTTCGCCAGCCGAATATTCCGGCAGGTTCGGGATTTTATAATCGTCGGCAGGCTTGTCGTCGCTGCCGCCGCCCATCAGGCCAAAAAGATCCATCTGACCGTCCAGGTTCTGGCGGGCATCGTTCTCGACGCTCTTCAAGATGCCCTCGCCGCTTTCCAGCATACCGTGGCGGGTAGCACCGAGGTTGTCGAATGCGCCGGCCTTGACGAGGTTTTCCAGTGCACGGCGGTTGAGGCCGACGCCCCGCAGCCGCTTACAGAAATCGTACAGACTGCGGTAAGGCTGGTGGGTGCGTTCCTTAATGACGGCGTCAATTACGTCGCGGCCCACGCTCTTGACGGCGTTCAGGCCGAAGCGGATAAGGCCGCCATCCGCCGTGAAGCCGCCGCGGGAGATATTGATATCCGGCTGCTGGACCTTGATGCCCAGACGCTGGCACTCGGTCGTATATTCAATAACTTTTGACGTATTATCAAGCACACTGGTCAGGAGTGCCGCCATAAATTCATGCGGATAGTGGCACTTTAAATACGCAGTCTGGAATGCCACATAGGCATAGCAGGCGGCATGGGATTTGTTGAACGCATACGACGCAAAGCTGATCATATCGTCGTAAATCTCGTTGGCAACGTTCTCGGGCACGCCGTTGGCGACGCAGCCCGCGCACTCCTTTCCCGGTTCCTTGCAGCCGTGGACAAAGTGCTCGCGCTCAGCCTCCATGACCTTGAGCTTTTTCTTACTCATTGCGCGGCGGACATTGTCAGCCTGACCGAAGCTGAACCCGGCCAACTCGCGGCAGATCTGCATAACCTGTTCCTGGTAGATGACAACGCCGTTGGTAACGTCAACGATATGCGCCATCTGCGGCGTTTTGTAGGTCACTTGGGAAGGGTCCTTGCGGTTGCGCAGGTAGGTCGGAATGGAATCCATCGGGCCGGGGCGGTAGAGCGAAATCAAGGCAATGATATCTTCCAGGTTCTTTGGCCGCATGCTGACAAGCACCTGGGTCATACCGGTAGATTCAAGCTGGAAGATGCCCTCCGTCTCACCTTTTGCCAGCATGGCGTAGGTGTCGGGGTCGTCGTAATCGAGGTTTGCAATACGGAAATCCGGATCCTTGGTATGGCGCACGGCCATCTCGGTATCATGGATGACGGTCAGCGTGCGCAGACCCAGAAAGTCCATTTTCAAAAGGCCCAGCCGCTCGATTTCCACCATGTTGAATTGGGTGACCGGCAGGCCGTCGTTCGTGGACAGCGGTACATACTCGGTGGCCGGGTCGCGGGTAATGACGACGCCCGCCGCGTGGGTGGATGCATGGCGCGGCATCCCCTCGACTTTCAGCGAGGTGTTGATGAGTTCATGCACCTGGCTGTCGCCGTCGTAGAGCGTTTTCAAATCGGGGCTGACTTCCAACGCCTTTTTCAGCGTCATTTTCAGGTCGGTGGGAATGAGCTTTGCCACCCGGTCCACATCCTGGTAGCTCATGCCCATAACGCGGCCCACATCGCGCACGGCAGCGCGGGCGGCCATCGTACCAAACGTCACGATTTGGGCCACATGGTCACGGCCGTATTTCTCGTTGACATAGTCAATGACCTCCTGGCGGCGCTCGTAGCAGAAGTCGACGTCGAAGTCGGGCATTGAGACGCGCTCTGGGTTCAAAAAACGCTCGAAGATCAGGTTGTAGCGGATCGGGTCGATATCGGTGATGCCGACGCAGTAGGCCGCCAGACTGCCCGCGCCGGAGCCACGCCCCGGGCCGACCGGGATATCGTGGCTTTTGGCGTAGTTGATAAAGTCGTAGACAATGAGATAGTAGTTCGTGTAGCCCATCGTCTTGACGACGTTGATTTCATAGGTCAGGCGCTCACGCAGGGCATCGGTCACTTTACCGGGGTAACGGCGCTCCAGGCCCTCCCAGCAGAGCTTTTCAAAATATGCCTGGTTCTCCATGCCGTCGGGCGCTTTGAAGTACGGCAGCTTCGTCTCGCCGAAGGTAAACGCGAAGTTGCACTGCTCGGCAATTTTGTTCGTGTTCTCGCAGGCTTCGGGCACCATGGAGAAGAGGTCGTACATCTCATCGGTGGATTTCAGATAGAACTCGTCGGTCTGGAACTCCATCCGGTCCACATCGTTGATGGTCTTGCCGGTCTGGATGCAAAGCAGAATGCTCTGCATCTTGGCGTCCTCTTTGGTGATATAGTGGGCGTCGTTCGTTGCCGCCATCGGGATGCCGGTCTCCCGCGCCAAGCGGATGAGCTGCGGCAGCACGACCTGGTCTTCTTCGAGGCCGTGGTCCTGCAATTCGATGTAATAGTTGCCCTCGCCGAACAAGTCCCGATACCACAGCGCTGTCTTCTTGGCGCGGTCATAGTCCCCTGCCAGAATCGCGCGGGGTATCTCGCCCGCCAAGCAGGCGGACAGGCAGATCAGACCATCGTGGTACTTTTCCAGCAGTTCCTTATCGATACGCGGCTTGGAGTAAAAGCCCTCGGTAAAGCCGGCAGACACCATCTTGATAAGGTTCTTGTAGCCTGTCTCGTTTTTGCAAAGCAGAATCAGGTGGTTGTTGCCGTCGATACGGTTGACCTTATCAAAGCGGGTGCGGGTGGCTACATAGACCTCACAGCCGATGATGGGCTTGATGCCCGCCGCTTTGGCCGCATCAAAGAAAGCCACGCAGCCGTACATGACACCGTGGTCGGTGATAGCGCACGCCGTCTGCCCCATCGCTTTCAGCTGGTCAAACATCCGGTCAATGCGGCAGGCACCGTCCAACAGGCTGTACTCGGTGTGAACATGAAGGTGTGTGAATTGTCTCGGGGTCGTTTCAGGCATGGGGTGTTTCCTTTTCGTCAGGGGCCGTGTCCAGGCGGGCGGCAGCCTCCTGTATCTTCTTCATCCGGTGGGAAAGCCCGGCTTTGCTCACCGGCGGATCAAACTTCTGGGCCAGCTTTGCCAGTGGCAGGTCGGGGTACTGCATCCGCAGCTTGGCGGTGTGGCGCAGGGCCTCGGGCAGGGTGTTCATAGCCCCCGCCGCCTGCAGCTTTTCAATGGCAAGCTGCACCTGTACGGCGGCCTGGACGCTTTTGCCCAGGTTGGCTGTCTCGCAGTTGGAAAGACGGTTCGTCTTGTTGCGCATCTCGTTGTAAACACGCTGATCCATAATGCGCATGGCCGCGCCACCCGCCCCCATAAAGGTCAGCAGATCCTCGATATGGTCGGCGGCCTTGATATAAATGGTGTTGGCCCCCTTGCGCAGGGCGCGGTGGGGATGAAAATCATGCTCGGCCAGCATGGCTTCCAGCTGTTGGGAAAGGTAATGCCGGGTCGAGAGGAATTCCAGATTGTAGCTTTTTTCAGGGTCGGTCATCGTGCCGCAGCACAAAAACGCTGTGGAGATAAACGCCTGCATACAGTTCTGGCATCTGAAATTTTCCGGACGGATGCGCAGGGTAGGCTCCTTGCCGGTGTGGCCAAACAGTGCCAGCATCCTGGCAACCTCGGCTGGGTCCTTTACGCTGAACTCATACACCGGGCCTGTGGGGCGTTCCTTGCTGATAACAGTGCCTTGCACACCGCAGCGACGGTAGAGCTTTTGGGCAAAATGGGCAACGCCCTCGTTTTCGGTCTGTAAGACAACACCGCGGTCATCAAAGTATTTGCCAAAACAGGCCACCGCATACGCGGCGGCCATGTTGCAGCAGGGTTTGCTGATTTTGCGGCGCAGTATTTCGTTTTTCACTTCTTGAGAAAAGCTCAAGGTGGTGGTCTCCTTATTATAAACTTCGGTTCACGTCGCGGTGCTGCACGCTGGGGGCATAGCCGAGTTTCTCGCAGAACTCGCCAATCTTCCGTGCGAACGTGATGGAGCGGTGCTTACCGCCGGTGCAGCCCACCGCGATCATCAGCTGGCTTTTGCCCTCCTTGACATAGAGCGGCAGGGCATATTCCAGCATGCTCTCATAGCGTCGCAGCAGCTCCTGCGACGCTTCGGAGTTCATGACGTAGTCCACGACCTCCTGGTCGAGGCCAGTCTTGTGCTTGAGTTCCGGCACATAGAAGGGGTTTGGCAGGCAGCGCACATCCAACACCAGGTCTGCCTCCTGTGGCAGACCGTACTTGAAGCCGAAGGACACGACCATCAACTCCATCGGGCTTTCGCCCTTGTCCAGAAATAGGCTGCACACCCGCTCACGGTTCTGCGCCGCCGAAAGCAGCGACGTGTCGATGACATATTTTGCCTTCTCACGCAAAGGCTGTAATAGCTTGCGCTCCTTGGCGATAGCCTCGGTGATGGGGACTTTCTCGCTGATGGTGATGGGGTGCTGGCGGCGTGTCTCCTTGTAGCGGCGCTGGATGACGGAATCGTTCGCATCCAGGAACAGGATGTCGTAATCGATTTTCTTGGCATCCAGGTCGTCCAGGGCGGCTTTCAGCTGCTCGATGCTGCGCACGCCGCGCACATCCATAACGACCGCCACGCGGCTGAGCTGGTTCTCGCCTTGCAGGGCAAAGTCCACGATACGCGGCAGCAATGCCACTGGGATATTATCAATGCAGAAAAAGCCGATATCCTCCAGCGCATTGACAGCCATAGACTTGCCCGCGCCGGACAGGCCGGTCACGATCAGAAAGTTCATTTCCCCACCGCTCTCTTACTTTACCACGCGAATCTCACGTTCCAGCACAAAGCCGGTCTTTTGCTTCACGATTTGTTTGACCTGCTCAGTCAGTTCTACCACGTCGGCACAGGTCGCGCCGCCGCGGTTGATGACAAAGCCGCAATGTTTCTCACTGATCTGTGCGCCGCCCACGGTAAAGCCCCGCAGGCCGCAGTCCTCGATCAGCTTGCCCGCAAACGCGCCCACGGGCCGCTTGAAGGTGCTGCCCGCGCTGGGCCACTCCAGCGGCTGCTTTTCCTTGCGCTTGCCCAGCAGCTCCTGCATCTTGGCAAGCACGGCAGCACCATCGCCGCGGTGCAGAACGACCGTGACCGACAGGATGCACCAGCCGGGATTTTGTTCAAAAATACTGGTACGATAGCCCATAGCCAGATCCGCCGCAGGCAGCATACGCAGCTGTAAGTTGTCATCCAGGAAGGTCACGCTTTCCAGCACGTCCTTCAATTCGCCGCCGTAGGCACCGGCGTTCATATAGACCGCGCCGCCCACCGTGCCGGGGATGCCGCAGGCAAATTCCAGTCCGGTCAGGCCCAGCGCTTGGGCCTTGCTGCAAAGCCGGCCCAGGGTCTGCCCTGCCCCGGCGGTGATGCGCACGACATCGTTGTCTGCGTCGGAGTGCTCCATCTCGGCCACGCCGCGCATATCGACGACTGCGCCGTCAAACCCTGCATCGTCAAACAATGTGTTGGAGCCGTTGCCCAGCAGGTAGACCCGCGCGCCGTTTTCGCGGCAGAGAGCCAGCGTGCTGCGCAGTTCCTCCGCGTTATGCGGCGTACACCAGAACGCTGCCGGGCCGCCGATTTTAAATGTCGTGTGCCTCGCCAGCGGCTCGTCCTGCACAAACGGCAGTCCTGCCTCCGCCAGTGACTCACGCAGTGCCGTGATCGTTTGTTTCCGCATGGAAACCTCCGTAAAAACTGCTGTTAAATAGAATTTCCCAGAGCGGCTGCACCGATAACACCCGCGTCGTTATGTAGCGTGCAGGCGCAGATTTTGGGGAATTTGCCGGTGGTGATGTTCTTCGTCTCATTTTCAGCATATGCGCGGACCGGGGCCAGCAGGACTTCGCCCTGGTTGGACACGCCGCCGCCGATGCAAATGACCTCCGGCTCAAAGGTGTTGATGACGTTTGCAATGCCGACGCCGACATACTCGATCCAGCTGTCCACGACCTGCTTTGCCGTCTCATCGCCCTTAGCCATGGCGTCAAAGGCGAGCTTGGCGTTGACATGGTCGATATCCTGGGTCATCTTCCACATGATGGTGTTTTTGTTGGCCTGCATGGCGGCCTTTGTCTCGCGGGTCAGTGCGCTGGCAGAGGCATAGCGCTCCCAGCAGCCCTTGCGGCCGCAGGTGCACTGGATGCCGTCCTTAACGATGACGTTGTGGCCCATTTCGCCAGCCGCAAAGTTGAAGCCGCGCAGGATTTTACCGCCCAGAATGATGCCGCTGCCGATGCCGGTGCCCAGGGTGATGACGACTGCGTCGTTATAACCCTTGGCGCCACCCGCAATGTACTCGCCGTAAGCGGCGGCGTTGGCATCATTTTCCACATAGACCTTGCAGCCCAGCATCTTTTCCATGTCGGGGCCAAGGTTCCAGTCATAGTAGCCGAAGTTCGTGTTGAAGCCGACAAAGCCGGTCTTGAAGTTCACGCTGCCGGGGGTTCCGATGCCCACATAGTTGATATCGGCAAAGTCAACTTTATTTTCTTTGGCAACGGTGCGGCACAGGTCTGCCAATGCCTTTTCCAGATCCTCTGCCGGGCGGGGCAGGCGCGTAGCCCATGTGGTCTTGGCGACGATTTCGTAGTTCTCGTTGACCAAGCCGGCGGTCATGGTGGTGCCGCCCAGATCGATACCAATGGTGTACTTGCTCATAATAAAATTCCTCCTACTTTTTCTGCACAGGGTTTTTTATGCAATTTCAATTCACGGACCAGGTTTTCCCGTGTGGCGTTCACGATGAGCTCCTGCGGGAAATCCATCTCTTCCAGCATGGCGTAGAGGGCTGTCAGGCCGTGTTTCAACTGGTGTGTGCTGTGGGCATCGCTGTCCACAGCGATATGGCAGCCGCTTTGCAGGCAGGCCGCCAGCAGAGCGCGCATATTGGGGATGCCGTCCTTGCGGACATTGAAGGAGTTGCCGTTCAGCTCCACGACCTTGTGATTTTTGGCAAAGGCCTTGGTGACAAGGTCGTAGTCGTAGCGGTAGTTTTCCTGTTCGGAATGGCCGATGATATCCACGTAAGGGTTTTCCGCCACAGCCAGCCAGAGACGGTTTGCCTCCTTGCGGGTCAGCAGGCCCGGCACACAGGAGCTGTGAATGGACGCCACGACCCAATCCTGGTCTTTGAGCTGGCTCTCAGGCATATCCAACCCGCCTTTAGTGTCCATGACATTGGCCTCGGCTCCGTAGAGCATAACGACATCGTTGATCACATGGGGCATGGCGCTCCAGTTGGAGAAATGCCACGAGTGCGGCGCATCGGGCATAGCGGGCGCGTGGTCAGTCACAGCCAGGGCGCAGTAACCGATTTCCTTGGCCGCTACGGCCATTTCGTTAAAGGTGTTGTAAGCGTGGGTCGCACACAGGGTATGGGTGTGCAGGTCTGCAATCATTTGCATGGAATGGAAAAACCTCTTTTATTTTGAGATATCGTCCGCCAGGCCCAGCTGGGTCAGCAGCTCCTTGGCAGCGTTGTAGCCCATTTCCTTCTGGCGGTTGTTGATGGCCGCCGTTTCCAGAATAACAGCCAGGTTACGGCCGGGCATGACCGGGATGAGCATGCTGGGCACCTTGACACCGAGGATATCATAGTACTCGGTCTCAAGGCCGGTGCGGTCATAGTTCTTTGTGCGGTCCCAGGGTTCGAGCTGAACGACCATCTCGACCTCAACGCTGGAACGCACTGAACCGATACCGAACACGCGGGCCACATTGATAATGCCAATACCGCGCAGTTCAATAAAGTGGCGGATATTGGCGGGTGCGGTGCCGAGGATTTTGCGGTAGGACACCCGGCGCAGCTCAACGGCGTCATCGGCGATCAAACGGTGGCCGCGCTTGACCAGTTCGATGGCCGTCTCGCTCTTGCCGACGCCGGAGTCGCCCAGAATCAGGATGCCTTCGCCGTAGACCTCGACCAATACGCCGTGGCGGGTGATGCGGGGCGCAAGCTCGGTGTTCAAGGTCGTGATGAGCTGGCCCATCAGGGCAGACGTCATCTCGGTGGACATCAGGAGCGGCACGCCGTACTGCTTGGCATACTGCATCATTTCGGACATGGGCCGCATCCCGCGTGTGAGCACAACAGCCGGCGGCTGGAAGGAAAACAGCTTTTCCAGGTGGGTGTTGCGCAGCGAAGTGGACAACTCATCCAGATAGGACATTTCGGTCAGGCCGATGATCTGGATGCGCTTGTTGTCAAAGTTTTCATAGTAACCGGCCAGCAGGATACCCGGGCGGTACACCTCGGTTGCCGTGACCTGAATCTTGTCCAGCTCACAGGGGGTGTAGGCGGTCGTCAGATTGGCTTCCTCAGCCAGCTTTGCCAGGGAAACAGAGAATTCGGACACAGTGGAACGCCCCTTTCCTTTTTGTAGAACATTATTACTTATTATACCGTACCTGCCGATTTTTGTACAGAGGGCGCAGGTGTACAATGTTAAAAAAATACCCGCTGTTTTTGGATAAAACAGCGGGCAGCAGGTTTTATGTCTGGGGGCGCAGTTTGGCAAACGCCCCGCGCAGGGCTGTTTGCAGCCAGAGCAGCGCCTTGGCCGCGGCAAAAGCTGCCGCCAGATAGATAATGAAGAGGAACGCTGTGTCCCGGCGGGAGAGCGCCGCCAAGTCAAAGTGGGATGCCATATCCTGGATGAGCACATGATGCACAAGGAACACCGCGTAGGAAATTTTGGCAAGCTCTGCGCCGAGCGCACGAGGCCAGGAGCGGTCCAGCAGCGGCGACACCAGCGCCAGCAGGATAAACACCCCCATGCTTGCCAGCGCACAGGTGATTTTGCCGTCCCATCCTTTAGCCGGGATGGCCGCCACCAGCAGTGCCGGGGCCAAGATGTACTGCGCTTTTTTCGGCAGCATCAAAAACGTCATGCCGAAGAGAAATTCCGGGATATGTACGGCCACCAGCCGCGCATCCCAGCCCAGCAGGTGTACTGGGATACACACGGCCAGCGTCACAACCCAGGTCAGCCAGGCGTTTTTGCGCAAGGCCCGCTGCAGAAACGGGAACAGCAGATATAAAAACAGGATACTGCCTAAAAACCACTCGCCCACGCAGGCAAAGTCCATGCCGACCCACCCCGCGGCAACAGCGAAGTTGTCAAGGCCCAAAAAGGTCAGCACCAGCGTGACGGTCCTGGCCCCGCCGAAACTGCCTGGGCGCGTGACGAACCGGCAGCTGAACACAACGAACCACGCGAGCCAGAATAGCGGATAGACAGCTCTTGCCCGCTTTTTGTAAAATTGCGGAGGGCTTTGCTCTACCGGGACTGTCAGCGCCAGTGACGCGCCGGACACGACAAAAAACAGCGAGGAGCCGAAATCCCCCAAGTAAATGCCCAGCGGCAGGTTGCTGGTGAAAATTTTATGAGGCAATGTGAAATAGCCTGTGACCGTCGCGTTGAAATGCACGACCAGAATACAGATGAGCGCCACAGCGCGAACCAGGTCCAGATAAAAAAGGCGTTGCTTTTTGATATCTCTTCTCCCCTTTTACTTTTGCAGTTTGTGCTTGATGAGCCGCCCCAGATGCTTGGCCACGGCGGCAGGCCGAGCGGCATCGGCCTCGCACACATCCAGGACATCCGCCCTCGCGGCAGCCTGGGCGGCGGTTTCAAAGGCGGCGGCATAATACCCGGCGGCCTGGGCTGTCAGGGCCAGCTGCCAGGCGTCGCGCTGGGTGGTGCAGGGCGGGATGCCGTCGAGGAAGGAAGCCTCCCGCACCAGCAGCCAGCCGCAGTTGGGTGCAGGCAGTGGGTCGCTGCCAACAGGCACGGCGGCTTTTTCGGCCAGTGTCCAGGCGTCGCGTTGCCACTGGGTACGCCGGGCGGCGGCGCAGCCCTGCCACAACGGCAGCGCCGGGCTGAGCACTCCCAACAGCGGCTTTTTTTCAAACAGCTGCGCGGCGCGGCCCAGCAGGGCGTCCGCGTCGGCAGAGGCCTTTTTATTGTACCAGTCCGTCACCGGGTCGGCGGTGGGCAGCGTGTACCGCAACAAGCGCAGACCCAGCGCGGCCAGGTCGGGCACTTCGGCGGCGGGTTCTGCTATCACGTAATTCCAGTGCAGGTTCTTTGCCAGTGCGGCCATGGGCTGTGTCTGCAAGAGCGACGCAAGCAAAAGGTCAACGGGAAACTCCGTGTGCGCTTTCACATAGCGGTACAGTTCCCCCGCCGCGCAGCCATCGGTGCGGCGCAGCTCGTCGGCATAGGGCGTGAACAGGCTGCGGCGCTTGAAAAACGGGCAGTCCCGTTTTTGCAGTAGTTCTGCCGGGCAGGCCATGATGGGGTTGACGAAAACGCCGCACAAATCGTCGGTATTTACATAAGTATCCCAGATATAGCCCTTGGCAGCAAAGTACGGCGTGAACCGCGTTTCGTGCAGGATAACCGACTGTTCATAGCTTGCGGGCAGCGCCACCTGCTGCCAATAGTCCCAGAAGGCGTCGCTGTTGAATAATCGCGGCCGCAGCGCCAGGAAGTGGGATTGCAGGTGTTCCGGCACCGCGCCGCCAAAGCGGCGGCTCTGCATGGCATAATGGCGCGTCAGGCCCCAGAAGTCGAGTTCCGCCCGCGCGTCCATAGCGGCGAACATCGGCCCCAGCGGGCAGACAGGCCCCGCCAGCGTAAAATTCATGAGGATGACTTCCTCATACTCTGCCAGCTTCTCCCGGCCAAGGGTCAGCAGAGCCTCTTTGTAAGCACCTACATCAAAGCCGGTGTTGTCCCGCTCAATGCGGCCTGCGCCCGCCTGCCGCACCCAGACGCGGTCCGCAGGGGTCAGCGTGCCGTTGGTGACAAACAGCACCTTTGCGTACTTCTGCATGGCTTGCACAGCAATACGGCAGGCCGTATCGATGCGGCCTGCCGGGTCGTAATGGAAATAGATGACCAGTCGTTTCATAAGGGGTCAGTCCTCGTAGGGGCCTTCGTGCGGTCCAAAGATGGCACGCTTGGTGTTGATGATGACCTTGTAGGAACCTGCGGGCAGGTTGTCCCGCAGCCAGTTCCGCGCGTGGCGGCGCTTGCTGTCGGAGTACGGCCCATAGTGGCTGAACAGGTGGTGCTTTTTGTAGGCAAAGCCTGTGGCCGAGTTTTCCGCACCGTAGAAGGTCGTGCAGTCGAACACCCGGGCCAGCGGGCGGATCATGCCGCTGGCGTAGGCCTGCATCGTGTCGTTGTGGGTCACGGCATAGTTTTTGCTCATGACCACCGCCGGGTAGTAGCCCGCGCTCTGAGCCACAAATGGGTAAATGCGCTCGATGGCGTGGCTGATGGTGCCGTCCTGCGGTAAGGGTTCGGGCGGGAAGTCCGAATGCTGCCAGCCGTGGGCAAACAGCGGTTTCAGCGCCTTGGGGCGGAACCAGAACACACTGCCGTAGGGCGCAATGGGAGATTTTTCGCCGGAAATGGGTATATCGATGCCCAGATCTTTCATCAGCTTTTTCGTGTTCTCAAAGTTCGGGCCCCAGCCGCCGGAGCACATATTCATAAAGTACAAGCCGTGCGTCGGGTACGGCGGGCAGAGAATGCCGAGGTAGGGATCCTTTTCAAATTCACACAGCACGTTCAGCACATGGGCTGCATTTTTGCAAACGTTCTCGTTGCAGACATAGCCGAAGCTGGCCCCCACACTGCCAGGCTTGGTCTGGATGGCCTTTTTGTCGTGCATAAAGCAGGCATAGTCGTAGTCTTTGAGCTGCGGGGCCAGGTCGCACAGAAACGCGGCCACATCGCGGCCCTGGTTTTCCACCACGGTCACGGTGACGCTGTGCAGGTTCAAATCAGCAAAGGCCGCTTCGATCTGCGGTTTTTTTTCGGCGCTGCTCGTCGAGATAAAAACGTCCGTCTCTGGCGGGAACTTGGCCGCAAACGCCTTGCTCTGGTCGAGCATATCCATAAAATAGAGGTGCATGGCCAGCGCAATGCGGCGTTTTTTGCAGATACTCTCCGCCGTAACGGCATCCAGCACAGTCGGCTCAATGATGCGGGTCAGGGCCAGGCTGCGGGTGAAGTCGTGGGGGTGCATCGTGCGGATCATGTTCTTCCAGATGAGAGCCATCGGATAGTCTGTCTCATCCCGTAGGTAAGCGTACAGTTCCTGCACCGGCTCCCCCGCTGTATAGTTGAGGTAAGCTTCCAGCTCGTGCATAAAGCTGCGGCGCTTGAACAGCGGACACTTTTTCTCCCGCAGAAGGCGCGTCGGGCAGACGAGCAGCGGATAGTCGGTGAACTCCTTCAAATCGTCGGTCTTGACATAGACGTCCCACTTGAAGCCCTTATCCTCAAACTGTTTGGTGAACACGGCCTCGTACCGCTGCACCGAGTCGGTGTAGCTTTCGATCATCGGCATATTGTCCCAATAATTTTGCAGTTCAGGGGCCTTGACAAAGCGCTGGCGGTAGACGATGAAATGGGACTGGATGTGCACCGGCAGATAGTTATAAAGGTGCTTGCCCTTGAAGGGGTTCGACTTTGCGCCGTGGTGGATAGACAGACCCCAGAAATCGAGATCCTGATTTTCCCACATGGCGTCAAACATTTCCTTGAGCGGGCGCACCGGACCCATCAAGGTCGAGTTCGTCATGACGATCTCGTCAAATTCAGTGAGCTTCGCCCAGCCGTAAGAATCCAGCGCCGTTTTGTAGGCCCAGACGTCGAGGCCCTTGTTCTCGCGCACGATGATGTTGTCGGTAAACTGTTCAAAGGCCGCGCGGCCCTGTGCGCTGAGCTTGCCGTTGCAGACGACGACCAGCTCGGTCAGGTTCTTATTCAGGTCAGCGAGGTAGTAGGTGATGAAATCATCCACATCGCCGTTTTTTTCGTAAAAGAAAAAGATGCCCAATCGTTTCATTGCGTTTTTCCTTTTATGCTCTTTTATGCTTTTTTGTAGGTATCCATGGACAGAATCTTATTGATCTTGGCCGGGTCACCCCAAGTGCCCGGGCTGTCGTAGGGGCGATCCGGGAATGCGCCGTAGTTGAGCCTGATTTTATAGTTCTTGTCTTTGAGGAACTGCTCGACCCGTTCGGCCAGGCTCATCGGCTTGCCGGTGCAGACGTTGATAATGCCATTGATCTCATCCTGCACGCTGGCCGCCACAATCATGTTTGCCAACTCGTCCACATCGATGAAATCATAGAGGTTCTTGCCGCTGGTGAACGGAAAGGTCTTTTTGCCGTCCTGCTCGGCCTGGGTGATTTTTGCAAAAATGGAGCTGCCGTGGGCTTCGTCGCCGGTGATGTAGTAGGCCCGCAGCCAATGCAGCTTGCAGGGGGCATCCGCCAGCGTCAGCATCATGCTTTGGCGCAGGGCGTTTTTGGCAATACCGTACTGGCTCTGGGGCTTGCATGGCGTGCTCTCGTTGATAGCCCCCTCCCAGTAGCCGACCTCGTGCATCGTGCCCATGATGCTCAAATCTTTGAGGCCGCCGTCGATGAGGGCGTTCAGGAACACGATATGGCTGGACAGATCCTTCATGTGGGCGGGCGAATTGTGGCGGAAGCCGTCGCGCCAGGCCAGATGGATGCAGATATCCGGGCTGCCCAGTTTGCGGTACAGGTCAGCGTCGCCGCTGAACAGCGGCACGTCGCAGAACTCGGCGCGCTCGTCCACACCTTTAAAGTTGAAGTCTGCCGCAATGACCTTATAGCCGCGATCCAGGGCATTTTTGACCACATGGCGGCCGATATACCCGGCCGCGCCGGTGACAAGAATCGTTTTCATGGTTGTTCCTCTCTGATGGTCAGCAAATCGTACAGATTTTGCAGCCGCAGCTGGTATAAGAGCAGCGCGGCCGTCTGCTTTTTATTGTTCCCTGCATCGTGCAAAATGTCAAGCATTCCGCCTGGGTATGGGGCCAGAACTTCCCGCAGGGTGCGCCACGCCTGTCGACGCAGCGGATCGGGGGCGCGGGCATCCCGCAGCTGGTGCATCAAAAATGTCACGGCCTGGGCGCGGCGGTTTTTCCACACAGCCTGCATTTCGTCGGGGCTGCACCAGCGCTGGGCGGCGTGAAATTCCGCCTCCATCCAGGGCTCCAACGCCCGGATGCGCCCCATAAGTGCCTGCGCCGTCCGCGCGCAGGAGGTGCTCTGCGCCCCCTCAAAATGGCGGTAGACTACCTGCGGGATGTAGACCGCCTTGCAGATGCGCCGGTAGGCCGCAGCGTTAAAGACGAAATCTTCCAGGCCGAAGCTGCACCGCTCATTAAAGCGCAGGCCCAACAGCGCTGTGCGGCGGTAAAGGGCGTTCCAGACAAACTGCGGGCCGCTGTTCTCCAAAAAGGCACCATAGCCGCCCTTGCCCAATTCTATTGTGCAAGGCTGCCCGGTGGGATGCCTCTGCTCGGCAAAGGTGCCGTCCGGGCGCTGGCGCAAAAGCTCATACCCGCCGCGCACAATGTCGGCGTGGGAATCCTCTGCAGTCTGCAAAAGCAGTTTAAGTGCCCCCTGCCAGAACAGATCATCGTCGTCGCAGAAGGCGATAAACTCGCCGCCCGCGGCTTCCAGCCCGCGGTTGCGGGCCGCGCAGATGCCAGCGTTTTTCTGGGTGATGACGTGGATGCAGTCGTTCTCGCTGGCAAGCACATGGCAGAGCCGGGCCGTGCCGTCGGTGGAGCCATCGTTGACGATGATGATTTCCATCCCCGGCACCTGCTGGGAAAGGATGGACTCCACGGCGGTGCGCAGGGTCTTTTCGGCGTTGTAGGCCGGTAAAATGACGCTGATTTTTGCCATGGTATCCCTCCTTTCCCGATTATTTTTTGAGTTTCAGATAGATTTCCCCGTAGGGAAGCGGCAGTGGGGCCAGCCGCTTTAAAAAGCCGATTTTCCACCGCGCTTCTGCCAGATCGCGTTTTACATCCTTGGGGTGGGCCAGGTAGTGGGCGGCGCTCTCGGGGGCGGCCAGCGGATACACACCGCCATCCTCGACAGTCAAATCGCCCAGCAATTTTGCCTGTAAAGCAGTCGGGCTTTCCACCAGCTGCAAAAATGGTGCAATGGCCTGTTCCGGCGGGATGGGCCAATCATGCAGCACGCTGTCCTGCCAGGCAACGGCGAAGTTCCGCACGCCCTGTTGGATACCCGCCAGCAGCGGCGCGACAGGCTGGGACGCCGCGACCGCTTCTATTTTGTCCTCTGCCGCCCGATAGCCGAGCGTCGCGCCAACATCCTCAGAAATGAGTCGTTCCAGCATCGGCTGACCTGCCCAGTACAGGCGCGGAGCGGGCTGACCGCCGAACAGGAACACCTCGGTGCGCGTCTCGTCAAAGCGGCTGCGCAGGCGCTCGTCTGCCGAGAGCTGCAAGCCGTGCAGCTGCACGCCCAGCAACCGTTCCAGCAGCAGCTGGGTCGTGCCGCCGCTGCCGATATCCACCAGGATATCCCCCGCCCGCGCGCCCATTTGGCGCAGGTAGGCGGTCACGGCCTCGGCGTTTTCCGGGGCGGGCAGTTTTTGCAAAAAGACATTCAGTTCTGCGGTGTCCGGAGCTTTCAAGTCAAATTTTTGTACAGCCAGTTCCGGCGGGCAGACTGTACCGCAGTAGGCGGCGATCTGCGCCCCGGTCAGGCTTTGCCGTGGCAGTGCCGCCCTCACACTGGCATAATCCCCCGCCGCCAAAAACGCCGGGGCCAGGCTGCGGCGGGAGACCCGCAAATATTCGGTCTCTTCGTCCGGGTACAGTGCGGCGTATACTGCGCGCATCAGGTACATATCCCGCGCGAGGAAATAGAGTTTCGCACCCGGGTGCGCGGCACGGCGTTCATGCAGCCAGCGGCAGTAGGCTGTAGCCAGCGGCCCCAGCACCGAAATGCCCAGCGTCTCCCCCGCCGTTTTGCACAGTTGCAGCCGGTTTTGTATAAAGGCATCGAGGTCAGACGCCGGGGCGGGGCCTGTGGGCAGATGCCACGAAGCTATCCCTGCCAGCGCGGCCCCGGTCACATCGGCGCGCCAGCTGTCCCCGATGAACAGCACCTGCCTGGCGTCCAGTTCCGTCTCGTGCAAAAACTGTTTGAACAGTCTGCCGCTGCGCTTCTGCACACCGTAGGTGCAGGAGACGAAGCCCCCCGCAAACTGGGTGTAGCCGCAGCGGCGCAGCATGGCGTTGATCTGCGTCTGCGGCAGGTACATATCGGAAATATAGTAGAGTTTTTTTCCCTGCTGCGCCAATTTCTGCACAGCGGCCTGCACCGGTGCGTAAGCCGTGCAGGCCGACAGCTCGGCAGTGCACTCCTGCGCGGGGTCATAACCTGCAAGGCAGGGCCGGGCGTAGATTTCCGCCAGCGTTACTTCCCCGCTTTTGGCGGCGCGGGCTTCGCGCTCGGCCCGGGTGCGGGCGGTATAAAACGCCTCGCCCCGCAGGCGGAAAAGATTCGTCGGCGCGGCAGTGTCACGCCTGATGAGCGTGTCAAACACGTCGAAAGCGACCGCGTCATACCGGGCGGCCATATGGCAGATGTGTTCCGTTAGATTCATGGCAGGTACGGTGTCTGCGGGTGGAACTTGACCCCCGCAGCAAAGCCTTTCCAGATGATTTTGATGCGTTCGGCCCGGCTGCCCTGGCCGTCGCGCAAAACCTGCACGGTATGCCAGGCATCCTTTGCCAGCAGCCACAGCCAGCCGATGACTCCTTCCCGCCGGTAGAGCACGACATCATTGCGGTAAAAGTAGCGGTATCTGGCCCAGCGGGCGGGCACGTCCTTCGCGATATTCACCACGCCGGGGTTCTGCATGGCGTGCACGACCCGACTGGATGGCACGACATAGCAGGGCTTTTCGCGGGAAATGCGGCGGGTGTACTCCCAATCGTCGGACCAGATGAAGAACTCGGCGATGGGCAGGCCGAACTTCCGCACGGTCTCGATGCGCAGAAACAGCGAGACAAAGCTCGCCATCACGGCGGGTATCTCGCCTTTGCCATCGCCGAAACCGTCGATATCGCGGTACATCGTCTTGCGCTGGAGGTTCATAGGCTGGTCGGCACCTTCCGGGGCCAGGGCGCGGCCAGACAGCCAGCCGTAGTCCCCACCGTGGGCAGCGTCCGCCGCCAGCAGGGTTTCCAGCGCCGTGGGCGTCGGGAGTGTATCGTCGTCCATGATCCAAACCGCCTTGCAGCCGAGGGCCGCAGCCTCCCGGATGCCGTAGGCAAAGCCGCCCGCACCGCCGAGATTTTTGCCCGGATTACGGCAGACAAGCCCAGGCATATCCAGCGTTTTCAGGTAGTCAGCGGTACCGTCGGTGGAGGCGTTGTCCACCACCAGCACCGTAAAGCCCCGCACGGTCTGGGCACACAGGGCGGCCAGGCATTGTTGGAGCAGCGCCAGCCGATTGTAGGTCACGACCACAGCCGTGACGGCGTTTGCGTCAATCATCTTTCTTCGGGAAGAATTTGCGCTTGAGGAAGGCGGTGCCCTTGTGCAGCCAGTTCTGGTGCTCCATATAGACGATGTCCAGTTCCTCAAAGCTGATGTTGTTCGTGATAAGCCAGGCATCGAGCAGACGTTCGCTGACAAAGCCAAAGACGCGGCGGTCATTGACCGTGTAGCCAGTCATGTCCAACTCTTTTTCCAGTTCAAACAAGATATCAAACAGCCAGGTGCAGTAGTGCTGCAAAAGCTCCTTTTTCATGACGAACATATTGAAGTGGTGGCCGTGCGTCTTGGACATATACAGATCATACGCGGGCAGATACTCGGGGCATTTGCGCGCAATGATGGCGCGGGTCGTTTCCAGATCCCGCTTATGGTGGGCGTGGATGTACTGGGTGTAGTTTGTCTCGATGAAATAGTGGCGTTCTTTGGGCAGCACCACGTTGGTGGTCGCCAGGATAGAGCACAGTTCCTCGTGACTGATGACGCGGCTCTTCTTGGCGGCAAAGCGGCTTTTGCGGCGGCTGGCAAAATAGCGGCGGTAATGCACAATGCCGATATAGTCGGAATCAATGTTGTGCGCGGCCCAGTACAGGCCGGTCAGCTCACAGAAATTTGCGTTGCGCTCCGAGATATTTTTGCCGGTATCATCGCCGATATAGCCGATGGCCGGATGGATGGCATGGCCCATCTGTACCGGCAGATACATCGGATCATCCGGCACCCAGTACGGTTTATGCGTTGCTACGATAATGGTGGTCTGCAATATAGTCTACCCGCCTTAAAATACTTTCCTATACTTTCTCACATAAGGGTTTTGCTAAACTTATAGTATAGCGTTTTTTTGCAGGAATACAAGTTACAGAATGGTAAAATGCTTACTCGCCCTCGCTGTCAAAGGATTCCTGCTCTTCGGCCAGCTTTTCCCACTCGTCGTAAAGTTCCTGCTGGTGGAAACGGGTGTCGTCCAGTTCATCACATTTGTCCCGCAGCAGCAGGTGGTCGCGCAGAACCTCGGGGTCGTTGATTTCGTTTTCCAGCTCAACGATGTGTGCCCCCAGCTCTTCGATCTCTGTTTCCACTTTCTTTAAGCGGGCGCGAACCTCGGCGCGGCGCTTGCGCTGTTCCTTGCCGTAGGCCTGCTTTTTGGCAGTGTCCTCGGTTTTCTGCTGCTCTTGGGTTTTGCCCGCTTCGCGGTTTTGCAGCGCTGCAAAATTCGGGTAAAACGTCGCCTTGCCGTCCTCTAAATACATGATGGGGCAACCTAGCGTCTGCATCAGATAGCGATCGTGGGTGACGAGCAGCAGCGTGCCGGTGTAGGCGGCCAACGCCTGGGTCAGGCTCTCGCGCATGTAGATATCCAGGTGGTTCGTTGGCTCATCCAAAAACATCAGGTTCGGGCGTTCAAGGGCCAGCTCGGCAAAGCGCAGGCGGGCCAGCTCGCCGCCGGAGAGGGACGCGCAGTCCTTAAAGACTTCCTCGCCCCGGTAGCCGAAGCGTGCCAGATGGCTGCGGACTTCCAGCTCGGTGAAGCGGGGGTACTGGTTCCAGATGGCGTCGATGACGCGGCCCGCCCGGCGGGCCTGCTGCTGGGTGAAGATGCCGGGTTTGGCCCCGCTGCCCAAACGCACCATGCCGCCAGAAGGGCGGCGCTTGCCGTCCAGCACCTGCAGAAGCGTCGATTTACCCGCGCCGTTGGGGCCGGCAATGACGAGCTTGTCTCCGCGGTGGACAACGTAATCCAGTGCATCAATGAGGGTGCGCTCGCCGATGTGTACGCTCAGGTTTTTCATGATGACCAACTCGTCATACGGCTCAATGTCGTACTCAAAGCGGAAGTTCAGTTCCCACGCCTCGGCGGTGGGTGCCTCGACGATCTCCAGTTTCTCCAGCTGCTTGCGACGGCTCTGGGCCATCTTGGTGGTGGAGGCACGGACCAAGTTGCGGTCCACATAGTCCTGCAATTTGGCAGCCTTTTCCACGGCGGCGTCATGCAGTTTTTGCTGGCGCTCGTCAGCGGCTTCGCGCTGGGGCAGGTAGGCTGAGTAGTTTCCGCGATAGGTCTTGATGCTTTTGCCGCGAAGCTCCCAGATACGGGTGCAGACAGCGTCAAGGAAATAGCGGTCATGGCTGACGACCAGCACCGCACCGCGGTAGGCCTTCAGGTAATTTTCCAGCCACTCCATCGTTTCCAGGTCCAGGTGGTTCGTCGGCTCGTCCAGAATCAGCAGGTCAGGGCGTTCCAGCAGCAACCGCGCCAGGCGCAAGCGGGTCTGCTCACCGCCGGAAAGCACGCCCGCGAGCTTCGTCCAGGTGTCAGCGGGAAAGCCCATGCCGTTGAGGACCTTTTTGATTTGGGTGTCCATGTTATAGGCATCCATGGCGTCGATAACGGCGGTGCAGTGGGCAATCTTTTCGGTCAGTTCGGCGTTGTGCGGGTCGGCAGCCAGCTGTTTTTGCAGGGTCTCCATCTGCTGCATCGCGTCCAATGCCGGAGTGAACACCAGTTTCATCGTGGCGTAGACATCCAGCGTCGGGTCGAGCCGGGCATTCTGTTCCAGATATCCGGTCGTCACGCCGGTGCCGAAGGCGGCGTCGCCCGCGTCGGGCAGGCTCTCGCCGCACAGAATACGCAAAAGCGTCGTTTTGCCGGTGCCGTTTGCACCAATAATGCCGATGCGGTCGCCACGCTCGACGCCCGCGTTCACATCCCGCAGTACCTCGTGTTCGCCGAAGCTCTTGCCCAGGTTTTGCAGTTCCAACAACATATACGGTACATCCTCAATTTCAAAATGATGCCGCCGCCTTTTGCGGGCAGCGGCAGTGTGCCCCGGTTTTTACAGCAGGGCTTCGTTGCTGTGACGGCGGTTGCGCACGCCCAGGTTTTCCAGTTCCTCCGGCTCCATCACAATGCGATACAATTCCTCATAGGAACCGACCGTAAATTTCGGCGTGATGCCGGTCTTGTTTTCCACATTCCCGGGGTTGAACCAGCAGGTGTCCACCCCGGCGTTCATGCCGCCTTTGATATCGGCCAGCAGGTCATCGCCGACCATCAGCACGCGGCTTTTGTTCGTGATGCCCAAATCGCGGAAGGCGTGCTCAAACAGCTTGGCACTGGGCTTGGCCGCACCTACCTTCTCCGAAATATAAATGCCGTCCATATAGCGGTCAATGCCGGAGGCTGCAATACGGGACTCCTGTACGGCAGCGGCACCGTTGGAGACAATGGCCAGCGTTGCCACCTCGCTGAGTTCTTCCAGCGCGGTCAGGGCACCGGGCAGAAGATCGGCGTGGGTCGCCAACAGTTCTTCATAGTGGTCGTTCATGGCCTTGCCTTTGCCGTTATCCGGTAGCTGCATGGCCTGCATAAAGCGGGAAAAACGAATCTGGAACAGTTTTTGCTTGTTCAGCTGGCCCTTTGCCAGCGAGTCCCACAGCTCACGGTTGACCTTGTGGTAGGTCTCGTAGGCGGCCTCATCGTGGGGCAGCTCGTACTCGGCCAGCATATCGGTCACAGCCTGGCGCTCGGCGGCGTCAAAGTCCAGCAGCGTATTGTCAATGTCCAGCAGGACACAGGTGTAAATTGCCATTTCTTGTAACCTCTGTCGCGTTTTATTCTGCGGTGGATTCCGCCTAGCTCTCAGGCGCAGGGGCCGGTGTGGCGGTCGGCTCCGGTGTGGCGGTCGGCTCCGGCGTGGCGGCAGCCGTGACCGTCAGGATAAAGACGCTCTCGGTGCCGTTGTTGGCGGCGTGGATGCGGTAAGTGCCCGGCTCGTTGGCGGTGAATGTCACCTGGTCGCCGGTGGCTTTCCAGGACGTTTCCTCGCAGCCCCAAACTGTATTGCCGCTGCCGTTGGCGACGGTCGCAGTCAGGGTCGTGCTCTGGCCCGCGGTCAGGGTGCTGTTGCCACTGATGTTCACCGTCGCGGCGTCGGCCTCCACAGTCACGGTCAGCTGCGCGGTGGAGAAGGTCCCGTTGATCTCGATGCCCGCTTTGAGGGTGTAGGTTCCGGCAGCGTCGGGCGTAAAGGTCAGGCTGCTGCCGTTTTTCTCCATCTCGTCATTGATGGACCACTGCACATTGGTGGCGTCGTAGGCCTTACCGCCCAGCTTGACGGCGGCGTTGACGGTCAGGCTCTCGCCCTTCTTGATCGTCGTGTCGCCCTTGTCCAGCGTCAGTTCGACACGGGCGTCGTTGAACATGGCCTTGACCGAGATGTCCTTCGTCACGTTGTCATAGCGGGTCGCGGTGGTGATGCCGTCGCTCCACTTGTAGAATACAAAGCCATCGGCGGCTACCGCCGTCACGTTGACACTGGTGCCGGAGTCCGCCTGGATCTCCACGCTGGAAACGCCGGTTTGGCCGTTGCCGGTCAGGGTGCCCTTGGCACTGTCCTCCACCTCATAGCTGGCGGTGAACTTCGTCGGGGTGGCGGTGGGGAGCGGCGTGCTGGCCGCGCCGCTGGTGGACGAGGCGCGCTGTGGGATGTCGCTGGTGTCCGGGCGGCTGTCCATCGTGTTATAGGCGTGGGACTTGGCGTATTCCAGCAGGGCGCGGGCACCGGAGGCGCTGTACCCATTGGCTTCCATGTAGCTGTTCTCGGCAAAGCCGCGGCTGTTTTTCAGGGTCTCGGCGCTGTTCAGGTATTTGAAGCCCATGTCGCTGCAGGCCACGGCAATGGCCTGGTTGAACTGATCAATGTAAGTCTGGGTCTCGGCGGCGTTGGCATTGTCCTCGGTGACAGGCGGGATGGACACTGCGATGATATCCGCATAGGAGTAGGCAGAGTGGATGTTCTGCAAGAACTGCTTGTAATCGGCAATAAAGGAATCCACACTGACCGTTCCGTCCACATCGTTGGAGCCCAGCTGCACAAAAACACGGCGGGCTTTCATCTTGGGGATTGCCTGCGGGATCGTGTAGTTGTTGGAGTCTGACGCAAAGTTTACGCAGGCCGTGGACAGCGCCTTGGCGGTTTGCAGCCCCTCCTGCCCCGCAAACTGGTTCAGCGTGATGCGGGCGTCCTTTTGCAGCGTGACAGCATACTGATCGCCCGCAAAGACACTGGCGGTGATATAGGCATCATCCGCCGCAGCCTGGGGCAGTATAGCCTCCAGCGATGTATCCAGCGGGTAGGCGTCCTTATCATAGGCGCTTGCACCGCCGTTAAAAAGGCCCAGCTTGCCGGGCAGTACCCAGGCGACCACAATGCTCAGCACGATAGCCAGCGCACACAGCGCCAGCACCACACATGCCTTGCGCTGGGTGGGGCTCATACCTGCTTTTTCCTCATAACGTTCGCGGCTCATAGGGAACGAGTACCTCCTTAGTCTATGGCAAGTGGGAGCCACAAGGCCATATCCCACCTAGTATACATATTAGAGATTATATCATATTTAGCGGGCTTTGAACATCGTTTTCAAAAAATTGTCACGTATTACAATTTTATTACAAAGAGAATGCCCGGGATGGTGCATCCCGGGCAAAATTGTGGATTACGAAAGCAGCATACGGTCGTTGGCAAACTCGCCGTCGCTGACCTGCTCAAAGCGCTGCAGCAGGTCGCTGACCTGAAGGTTCTTCTTTTCCTCGCCCTTCACATCGTAGATGACGTGGCCCTCGTACATCATGATCAGGCGGTTGCCGTACTTGATGGCATCCTTCATGTTGTGGGTGATCATCAGGGTGGTCAGGTGGTTTTCCTCGACGATTTTTTCGGAGAGGGTCAGCACCTTGGCGGCTGTCTTGGGGTCCAAGGCCGCGGTGTGCTCGTCCAGCAACAGGAGCTTTGGCTTTTTCAGCGTTGCCATCAGCAGCGTGACCGCCTGACGCTGGCCGCCGGAGAGGAGCCCCACCTTGCTGGTCATGCGGTTTTCCAACCCTAAGTCCAGCGTTTTGAGCAGCTCGTAGTATTCGTCGTGCTCTTTCTTTGTGATGCCGGTTTTCAGTGTGCGGGCCAAGCCCCGGCGGGCCGCCAGAGCCAGGTTTTCATCGATCTGCATGGTAGCGGCGGTGCCCATCATCGGGTCCTGGAACACGCGGCCAATGTACTTGGCACGCTGGTGCTCCGACAGGCGGGTCACATCCTGCCCGTCAATGACGATCTTGCCCATATCCACAGGCCAGACACCGGCCACGGCATTCAGCATCGTGGACTTGCCCGCGCCGTTGCCGCCGATAACCGTGACAAAGTCGCCGTCCTCCAGCGTCAAGTCGAGGCCCTTTAAGGCGACCTTCTCGTTGACAGTGCCCGCGTTGAAGGTCTTGTACACATTTTTAATTTCAAGCATTGTCCTTGCCTCCCTTTTTCACCGGCGTTTTCGTGAAGTATTTGCCTTTCCAGTACGGGATGGTCAGGAAGATGGCCACGACCAACGCAGTCAGCAGCTTGAGGTCGTCGGTGGACAGACCCATGCGCAGCACGAAGTTCATGACAATGTAGTAGATGATAGCACCGATGACCGCCGCCGTCAGCTTGAGGGCAAAGTTGCGGAAGATTTTGCCGAAGATGACCTCACCGATGATGACAGCTGCCAGACCGATAACGATAGCGCCGCGGCCCATGTTGATATCGGAGAAGCCCTGGTACTGCGCCAGCAGACCGCCAGCCAGCGCGACCAGGCCGTTGGAGACCATCAGGCCCAGCACAATGGTGACGTTCGTGTTGATGCCCTGGGCACGGGCCATATGCTGGTTCGCACCCGTGGCACGCAGCGAGCAGCCAAGCTCGGTGCCGAAGAACCAATACAGCACGCCGATCAGCACCGCGCAGAAGATGACCAGCACCAGAATTGGGTTATTGAGCGCCAGTTTGCGCACATAGCGTGCGGAGACCAGCAGGCTGTATTTGTCCACGCTGATGGGCAGGTTGGCTTTGCCGCAGCCTGTGCCGGTGCCCATGATGCGCAGGTTGACAGAATACAGCGCGAGCTGGGTCAGGATACCGGCCAGAATTGCCGGGATGCCGCAGGCCGTGTGGAACAGGCCGGTGACAAGGCCCGCCAGCATACCGGCCAGCGTGGCCGCCACCAGGGCGACGCCCACCGGCGCGCCATTCAGAACCAGCACAACGCAGACTGCGCCACCGGTACCGAGGGAGCCGTCCACGGTCAGGTCTGCCACATCCAGAATGCGGTAGGTGATGTAGACGCCGATAGCCATAATGCCCCAGATAAGGCCCTGCGCGACGGCACCGGGCATCGAGTTTATCAGGGAGGTCAGGAAATCCATAAAAACATCCTCATTTCATAAAGCACCAAAACAGCGGGGAAAGAGAGGCGTCTCCCCTTCCTCGCTGTTATGATGATTTTTAGTCGCTGTTTCGGTTATCAGCCGATGGCCACGTAGTCGTCCGGCGGCGTGATGCCGAGGGCTTCGCAGTTGGCGGCGTTGTATTTCTTGGTGACGTTGGGGGCGAACTCGACCGGCATGGTGGAGATGTCAGCACCCTCGGCCAGAATCTTAGCGGCCATCTCACCGGTGGCGTAGCCCAGATCGTAGTAGCTGATGGACAGTGTGGCAGCGCCGCAGCCAGAGCAGATGCCTTCCTCACCAGCCACAACAGGAACTTGCGCGGGCAGCACGACATTGGCGATAGCCTCAGTGTTGGAGGCGGCGGTGTTATCGGTGGGGATGTAGATGACATCGGAGTTGTCGGCCGCGCTCTGGGCAACGGAGGTAACGTCGTTCGTGTCGGTGAAGGCGTAGCGGGCGACGGTGTAGCCCTCCTTCGTCAGGTAGCCCTCGATGACGTCACACTGGTAGACGGAGTTCGGCTCGGCGCTGCAGTAGAGCAGGCCGACGCTCTTGGCGTCAGGGAACAGCTCTTTGATCATAGCTGCCTGCTGGTCCAGCGGGGCCAGGTCAGAGGTGCCGGAGATGTTGTTGCCGACGGTGCCGGTCCAATCGCTGATATCCAGCGCGGTGGCGTAGTCGGTAATGGAGGTGCCCAGCACCGGGATATCGGCAGTAGCCTGGGCGGCGGCCTGCAGCGGCGCGGTAGCGTTGGCCAGGATCAGGTCAACGCCGTTGGAGACAAAACCGTTCACAATGGTAGCGCAGTTGGCGGAATCGCCGGAGGCGTTCTGCTCATCAAATTTTACATTGCCCTCGCCCAGCTTCTCGACCAAAGCGTCCTTGAAGCCCTGGGTCGCAGCGTCCAGCGCTTCGTGCTGAACCAGCTGGCAGATGCCGACATTGTAGACCTTGCCGTCGGCGGCAGCAGCGCTGTCTGCGGTGCTCTCGGCGGCTTCGGTGGTGGAAGCGGCGTCAGCGGTGGATGCGGCGGTATCCGTAGAAGCGGAAGATCCGCAGGCGGCCAGGCCCATGGTCATGGCGGCTGCCATCATAAGGGAAACTGCTTTTTTCATGTCTATTCCTCCAAATAGTACCCACTGCGCAACCTTTTGTTTCAGGTGTACACTTGCTTCCTCAAACAAGTCCCTCCAGCGCAGCCGGTTTAGTGCTTTAAAGTATAGCACACTTTAGTGGTTTAAAGCAAGAACAAATGCGTATAATACCGCCACGCTTTTTGATGTTTTTTTGTGGATATTGCCAGTTCTTGTTAAAAACGAACATCCCGGCCTCCTGTAAAAGCCGGGATGTTCCCTGTCAATCTGCAAAGCAGGCGTTTTCGGTTTTGGCAATCAGTTCCACAAAGCGCTGGGGGTTGCTGGCGGTGCGCAGGGCCTCCACCAGGTCACGGCGGCCCAGCAGGTTCACGAGCCGCGCCAAAATCTGCAAATGCAGGCTCTCGCTTTTGGGCGGCACGGCAATCATGAACACCAGGTCCACCGGCTGTCCATCGGGCGCACCCCAGTCCACACCGCGGCGCAGAAGCAGTGCCGAGATGCCCGGCGCGGACACACCCGCGTTGCTGGCGTGGGGCAGCGCGATACCGCCGCCGATGGCCGTGGTACCGCCGAAGGTCTCCCGCTGGCTTACCGCGTTATAGTAGGCGTTGCCGTTGGTGATGACGCCGATACCCTCCTGCAATTCCACCAGAATGCCGAGCGCGTCGGCGGAGTTATCGATTTTGGCGTAGAGCAGCACGCCCTTCGGGTCCATCAGTTCACTGACTTTCATCGTCAAACCCTCTTTGTGATGCGGTTATTCGTCGGTCTTACCAATCAGGCTGTACAGATACTCGCCTACCGCGCCCTCGGCGCAGGTGCAGGTCGTTACATGGTCGGCGGCAGCTTTCACCTCGGCCGGGGCGTTGGCAACGGCCACCGCGTATCCGGCCTCCCGCATAATCTCCAAATCGTTGTAATAGTCGCCGATGACGACGGTGTTCTTCATGGATTTGCTCATCAGGGCGCACAAATCGTGCAGGCCGCTGGCCTTGCTGACGCCGCCGGGCATGATCTCTAAGTAAATGCTGTTGGTGGCAAGGAAGTAGTTGTCTCGGCCATAATACTTTGTCTTTGCGTACTGCCCCAGCTTGCGGATGCTCTCGGGGTCAGAGGCAAACACGACCTTGACCCAGCCGTCGGGTACGCTTTCCACCGGGCAGGCGATGCTGCCCAGGTGCTCGTCCACCTGGTGGGCGTGGGTCACTTCGTTGGCGTGGATGACGTACATTTCGCCGTTGCCCGCCATGACCTCCACGCCCATACGCGGGAATTTCGCCAGGATATCGATGATAGCCGTCGTGGCCTGCTCCCGGTTCAATGTCGAGCGGTGCAGCACCGATTCCGTAGAAAAATCATACAGCAGCGCACCATTGCAGGAGATAGCCGGCAGCGACAGCTTCAGATTCCCCAGCGCCGCGCGGATAGACTCCGGCGGGCGGCCGGTGGCGACCGTGAACAGCCCACCCATGCCGGTGTACAGCCGGATAACCGCACGGTTGCAGGCCGGGATGCCCTCCTTGGCGGTCAGCAGCGTATTATCCATATCACAGATCACAAGGGTATCGCCGAGGGGTGGTTTCATGCGCGATGTTCCTTTCTTAGCCGTGTTATAAAATCCGCAAAATAGGGCGGCAACGGAGAATCGAACTGCATCCACTCCCCTGTTCTGGGGTGCACAAAGCCCAACTCCTTGGCGTGCAGGCATTGGCCGTTCAACGATTTGATGCAGTTTTTCGGGCCGTAAACGGCATCCCCCGCCAGCGGGTGCCCTGTAGATGCCATATGCACGCGAATCTGGTGCGTGCGGCCGGTTTTGAGCTTGCAGGCAATGTAGGTAAAGTTGCCGTAGCGTTCCAGCACCTGCCAGCCCGTGTAGGCATACTTGGCCCCGACGGCGTTGTCGGCCAGCACGGCCATCTTTTTGCGGTCGCGCGGGTCGCGGCCCAGCCACTTTTCCACAAAGCCCTCATCGTCTTTCAGGTTGCCGTAGGCCACCGCATGGTAGACGCGGTGGATGCTGTGTACGCTCATCTGCTCGCTAAGGGCCTGGTGCGCCGCATCGTTTTTGGCAACGACCAAAAGGCCGCTGGTGTCCTTATCGATACGGTGGACGATGCCCGGGCGGATGGCCCCGCCAATGCCGGACAGCTGTCCCGCGCAGTGGTAGAGCAGCGCATTGACCAGCGTGCCGTCCGGGTTGCCGGGAGCCGGGTGAACGACCATTCCCTTGGGCTTATTGACGACAAGCAAGTCGTCGTCCTCATAGACGATATCCAGCGGGATATTCTGGGGCCGGGCCTCGATGGGCTGCGGGTCAGGCAATTCCACAGTGTAGACTGCGCCGGGCACGACCTTCTCTTTCTTGTTGACCTGCGCGGCATTTTTCGTCACACAGCCCTGCTCGATGAGGTTTTGCAGCGCACTGCGGGACAGCGCCGGGCACTGCGCAGCCAGCCAGGCATCCAGGCGGCCGGTATCGCCGGCCGCGGCGGTAAATTCAAGCTGCTCCATCATCGTCCGCCTTTTGCTCTGCGGGCTTTTCCTTCTTGCAGGAGTCCAGCAGCACGACCAGCATCAGCAGGCCGACGCCCACGCAGACGCAGATATCCGCAAAGTTGAAGATGGCAAAGTGCATGAACAGCACATTGATGTAATCCACCACAACGCCGTTGAGCACGCGGTCGATGAGGTTGCCCACACCGCCGCCGAGCACCAGCGTCCAGGCAACGCGCTCCCACGCCGTCATTTTGCGGGTGAACAGCATGACGAGCACGACCAGCAGCATGACCGATGTCATACCGATGAGCAAGCCCTGCTTGCCCGCCAACATTGAAAACGCCATGCCGTCATTCAGACAGTAGCGCAGCTCCACAATGCCGGGCAGCACATTCATCTGGCCCACCGGCAGCAGCGCCGCCGTGGCCCAATGCTTGATAAGCTGGTCGATCACGACCAGCGCGGCCGCCCCCAGCACAGAAAACAAACCGAAAATCATACAACACCTTATCCGAAAAAATCAGCGGTGCTTACCACTATAAGCACCGCTGACGGAGTAAAACTTACTGTTTCAGGACCTTGGCGCAGCGCGGGCACAGACCGTCCTCACCGACGGAAGGCTCATACTTCCAGCAACGCAGACACTTGTTTCCGGCCGCGTGGGCAGCTGCAACGCCGAGACCTTCGACCAGGCCCTTGACGCCGCCCTCGCCTTCGACGAGGTCAACGTGAGAGACGATGAACAGGTCAGCCAGCTCATCCATCGGGATGGCGTTCAGGAAGTCGTAGACCTCCTTGCTGCAGTACAGCGTCAGGCTGGCTTCCAGCGCGGAACCGATGGTCTTGTCAGCGCGGGCCTGCTCCAGGACCTTCTTGACATCGTCGCGGATGGCCATGATGCGGGCCCACTTGGCCTCGAACGCCTCGTCGGCATCGGCCTTGGCCTCGGGCATCTGCTCAAAGACAACGTAGTCCTTCATGCCGGGCAGCTTCGGGATGTAGCTCCAAATCTCCTGGCTGGTAAAGCAGAGGATCGGGGCCAGCAGTTTCGTAAAGTCGACCAGGATGCGGTACAGCGCGGTCTGGGCACAGCGGCGTGCGTGGTCGTCAGCGCAGTACAGGCGGTCCTTGATGACGTCCATGTAGAAGTTGGACATATCAATGACACAGAAGTTGTACAGCGCATGGTAGGCACGGCTGAAATCGTAATGGTCGTAGGCGTCGCGCAGGTTGGCGGTCAGCTTGTTGCAGGCATCCAGCGCCCAGCGGTCGATCTCAAACAGCTGGTCATCCGCGACCATATCCTTCGCGGGGTCAAAGTCGTTGATGTTGCCCAGCATAAAGCGGGCGGTGTTGCGCATCTTGCGGTACGCCTCGGACAACTGGCGGAAGATTTCCTTACCGGCGCGGACATCGACGGTGTAGTCGCTGGATGCGACCCACAGACGGATGATATCAGCACCGTAATCGCGGATAATCTCCGAAGGCTCCATGCCGTTGCCTGCGGACTTGTGCATCTGCTTGCCCTGGGCATCGACGACCCAGCCATGGCACAGAACCTCGCGGTACGGGGCAACGCCCTGGGTGGCAACGCTGGTCAGCAGGCTGGACTGGAACCAGCCGCGGAACTGGTCGGCGCCCTCCATATACATATCGACAGGCCAGTGCAGCTCGGGGCGCTCACGGCAGACAGCACTCCAAGTGGAGCCGGAGTCGAACCAGACGTCCATGATATCGGGGTCTTTCTCCCAATCAGAAGCACCGCACTCGCAGACCTCGGTCTTGGGCATGATGTCGTTGGCATCATACTTGTACCAGGCGTCGCTGCCCTCCTTGCGGAACAGGTCGGAGACAGCTTTGATGGAAGCATCAGTGATGTGGTACTTGCCGCACTTCTTGCAGTAGAATACCGGGATGGGCACGCCCCAGACGCGCTGACGGCTGATGCACCAGTCACTGCGGTCGCGAACCATGCCCGCCATGCGGTCATGACCCCAGGCCGGCTGCCAGTGCACGCTGTCGATGGCCTTGTAGACGTCCTCTTTGAAAGCGTCAATGGAGCAGAACCACTGCTCGGTGGCGCGGAAGATGATGGGATGGTGGCAGCGCCAGCAATGCGGGTACTGGTGGGTGATGTGCTGCACGCCCATCAGGTGGCCGCTCTCCTTGATATGCTCAAGGATAACCTTGTTGGCGTCCCAGACCTTCAGACCGGCAAACTTCTCGCCCGCCTCGGCTGTCAGGCGGCCGGCATCGTCCACGGGGACAACGACAGGCACCTGCGGGTAATGGTTGACGCAGACCTCAAAGTCCTCGACACCATGGCCGGGGGCGGTGTGGACACAGCCAGTGCCGCCTTCGAGGGTGACATGGTCGCCCAGGATGACCAGGCCCTTGCGGTCCAGGAACGGATGCTGGTACTGCATGAGTTCCAGCTCGCTGCCGAGAACAGTCTCGGGCAGGACTTCGTACTCGTCGATGTGGCAGCCCTTCATCGTGGACTCGACCAACTCGCGGGCCATGATGTGGTAAGCGTCGCCGATCTTGACGAAGGCGTATTCCAGGTTGGGGTTCAGGCAGGTAGCAACGTTGGCGGGCAGCGTCCAGGTGGTGGTGGTCCAAATGACGATCCATGCCTTGTCCAGCGGGATGTTGTGCTTAGCCAGCACGCCGTTGGGGTCGTCGGTCAGCTTGAAGCGGACGTAGATGGAATCGCACTCGTCCTCGGCGTACTCGATTTCGGCCTCAGCCAGCGCAGTGCGATCCTCGGGGCACCAGTAGACAGCCTTCATGCCTTTGTAGATGTAGCCTTTCTTCGCCATCTCGCCGAAAATCTCAACCTGGCGGGCCTCAAACTCAGGGCGCAGGGTCAGGTAGGGATTTTCAAAGTCGCCCTGCACGCCCAGGCGCTTGAACTGCTCGTTCATGACGCCGATGTGCTCGGTGGCAAATTCCTTGCAGATCTGGCGCAGCTCCAGTTTGGAGACGCCCGCCTTTTTGTCGCCGAGGGAACTGAGGGCTTTCAGCTCGATGGGCAGGCCGTGGGTGTCGTAGCCGGGCACATACGGTGCCTGGAAGCCGGACATATTCTTATAGCGGATGATGATATCCTTGATGATCTTGTTCAATGCAGTACCCATGTGGATATTGCCGTTGGCATACGGAGGGCCGTCGTGCAGGATGTACTGGGGCTTGCCCTCGTTGTTCTTGATCATCTGCTCGTAGACATGGTTCTGCTCCCAGTCCTCCAGCATTTTGGGTTCTTTTTTCGGCAGACCGGCCCGCATTTCAAAGGGGGTCTGCATCTTATGGATGGTGTCGTTGTAGTTCTGCGCCAAAGTTTCCTACTCTCCTCTATTTTGTAGATTCTTTATTTATACCACATCCGGTGTCAGCTGTCAAAGTCAACGCCTTCAAAGTTATCGAACGCCGGGGAGTTCAGCTCCTCCTGCGGTTCGGCACTTGCCTTTTTGCGGGTGGTGCGCTTGGTGGTGGTGCTCGCTTTTCTGCGGCGGGCAGGTTTTGCCTCAGGTTCGTCATACAGGCCCGAAATATCCTGGAAGCGGCTCTCATCAATGGCCGGGGCCTCCGGAATGGGGGTCGGGGCAATTTCTTCGGGCTCCTCCGGGTGCGGGGCAATGGCAAACTCTACGGTGTCCACCTTTTCCCCGGCGGGGGCAGCAGCCTCGGGTGCGGGGGCAGGTTCCTCGTAGTAGGCGGTCTCCTGCATCGGGGGCTGTATCGGTTCCGGCGCAGGCTGGGCGGCGGGCGGCGTGTAGGTCGGCTCCACGGCGGGCTGCTCGACCGGGGCGGCCTGTACAGGGGCCGGGGCCGGTTCGGCGGCAGGCTGCATCGGGCGTACCGGCGGATCCTCGGGTTGAGGGGTGTAATCCGGCAGTTTGTTGATGAGGTTAATGTGCTTGCGGTACATCTCGATCAGTGAGCGCTTGAAGCTGTCCGCCTCGCTCTTCAGTGTGACGATCTCCTGCTTGGCCAGCTCCACATCATCGCGGGAGCGCTGCTCGCGATCCTCGGCCTTGATGTTGGCGGTGCGTATGATCTCGGCAGCCTTCTGCTTGGCCTCGCGGATGACATTTTCCCCTAAGCGCTGGGCGTTGATCATCGTCGTGCGCAGGGTGTCTTCCTCGGCACGGTACTGGTCAATGCGCTGGGCCAGCACAACGAGCTTTTTTTGCAGGTCATCATTCTGGGCAGCCAGGTCGTCCATGGCCTGGGCCACCTCTTTCAGATATGCGTCCACATCTTCGCGGCGATAACCTTGGAACGCTTTGTCAAACGTTACGCGGCGGACATCCTCAGAAGAGATCATGACTTTCCTCCTATGCAGGGACGGTGCCCTGTTATTCCCGGCCCGCAGACGGCGGGCAGATCATGCGCTCAGTATTGGTAAAAGGATATGAACAGGCGGTCCTTGCGGCTTTTTCCGCCGATGGCCACCAGCTTAAAGCGCCCCACGCCCCGCACCGTGAAGATATCCTCGGCGTAGGCGGTCTCGTGGGCAGCTTTCAGCGGCAGGTGGTTGATCTCCACACGGCCCGCAGCTATATATTCTGCCGCGCGGGTGCGGGAGGTATGCATCATCACGGCCAGCACAGCATCCGCACGCAGGGACGGCACGGTAGCCTCCTGCAAGGCGCGTTCCCTGCTTCGCAGCAGATGGGCGGGCAGCGCGTCAACGCATTCGGTGTGCACGGTGCAGTGCCCAGCGCTGGTCAGTTCGGCGTTGATGAACGCCTGCTTGTCCGCCAGGACGACGGCGTAAAACGTGTCGCCCCGTTCGGGGTCTGCCAAAAGATCCCCCACACAGGTGCGCTCCAGTCCCAGCCCTAAGATAGAACCAAGATAATCACGGTGGGTCGGTGCTTTATCTCCGTAGGCGGTAAATTGCAGGTAGGCCAGCGGTTCCTCCTGCCAGGCGTCGGGCGGCTCAATGCAGAGCACCTTGCGCTCGGCACCTTCAAACCCACCCCAAAAGCGGATACAGTCACAGCCCGCCTTGTTGCAGGCAGCCTGCGCCAGGCTCTGCTCCCGGTCGGAGAGAAAGCCTGTATACCGCGGGATGCCGCGGCTTTGGGCCACACGGCACAGTTCCTCCACCCGACGCATCAGGCGGCGTTCGTCGTCGTTCTGCGGCGGCATAAAGCCGCGCTTGGCAGGCGTGTCCTGGGTATCAGAAAAATACGCCATTGTTCTCCAGCTCGTCGATCAGATCCCCCATGATATCAACGTTGTACGGCGTGATAATGAAGGTGCTGGTGGCAACGCGCTTGATCTGGCCGTTGTTGGCGTAAGCCACACCGGACAGGAAATCGATCAGGCGGCGGGAAACTTCCTTGCCGGTGGATTCCAGGTTCAGCACAACGGTACGCTTGGCGTTGAGCTGATCGGCGATAGTGGAGGCATCCTCAAACCGTTCGGGCTTGACCAGCACAACTTGCAGCTGGGTCGTGGCGTTGATGTTCACGACCTTATTACTGTGCTGTTTGACCTCCTGCTGGGTATATTCCTGCGCACCGCCCTGGCCGCCGGGGAAAACATCATCTTCGGTATCATCTACATAAGAATTTGCTTCGGGGTCGATACCGAGCTTGCTTTTCAAACTGTCAAACATGGACATGGTCGTAAAACTCCTTTGAGATAAGTATGCGCTGTTCACGTCAGCGCGCTATTACAGCGATATACATTAAATATTATCTTCTTTTTGGGCTGTCTTGTCAATACAAAAGGCCGTATTTCCGTTATAATAGTTTGCCGTCCTGCAAATTTGTACCCTGCACGATAATCTCATCGTAGAGCCGCACTTCGTTGTCGGTGCCGATCTTGCCGTTTTCCGGGATGAGGATGTAGCTGTCGTTCTCATACAGCGTCGTGATTTTCAAAAATCTTTGCAGGTTGCCGTACTTGACATAGACGCCGCGCTGGCCATCCACGATGTGCAGGGCCTCTTTGTCGATGCGGATGCCCTCGTAGGTTTTCAGGTCAATCTGCGCGGTCTCCTGACCAAAGCTCAGCACCTCGGCGTTGATGGTCTGGCACTGCAGCACGATTTTGGCGAGGCCGTTGTCTTTGTCCGGTGTCACCTCTTCCACCGCAGCGGAAAGCGGGGTGTTCTGCTTGCCGGGCACGCTGATTTTGACGCTGGAAATATTGTCGAACCGCGCGGCGGTATCCAGGTCGCAGACGGCATAAAATTTCCAGGAAAAGCCGGTGGTGATCTGCCCGGCGCGGTCGGTGGCGGCCGCCGGGAAACCGTCCGCCAGCATCTTTTGCAGAGTGGCCGGGTCAGCGTCGTCCAGTGCCTGGCGATCCGCCGCGATGGCGGGCGACGCCGCTGTGCTGCTGAAGTAGCCGTTCGTCGTGGCCGTGATAGTCTGCAAAGCGTCGAGCTGCGCTTTGATGCTGTCATATTCAACCTGCAAAGCCGCGATGGTATCTGCAAAGCCCGCCGTCTGGCCGGTGCTGACCTGCAGACGGTTCTGCGCCAGCAGGAAGGTGTCCTCGGCGTCGGTAATGCCGCTGTACTGAGCCGTGTTGATCTTATCCAACAGGTTGTACAGTGCCTGTTTTGTCTGGTTCGTCAGCACCGACAGATCGCTGCCGGTGGAGTTCTGGGACTTTGTCAGCAGCGTGATGGTGCGCTCGAGCCGGTCAAGCCGCTCGCGCTGCAACCCCTGGGAATCATCGGTGTACACTTCGGCCACGACGGTTCCGTTTGTGACGCGCTCACCGTCCTGGACAAGGTAGCCAAGGTCGCCGCTGCCTGCCACATCTACCGAGTCAAACGCCACAACGCCGTCGAGGGTAATGCTCTCGGCCAACGTGTACTTGATGGCAGTTTCTGTTTTGTAGGAACGGTGAAAAATAACGAAACACTGTGCAATAATGTAGACAGAAACCAGTGCCAGTGCCAGCAACCCGACCACATGAAAAATTTTCTTTGCCGCTGTGCGGTTCGGCTGTTTTTCCACTGCGCACTCCCCTTTCTGTCAGTTTTGCAAAAATTCACGCACCAGCGAACAGGCGCGGTCGATGACGTTTTCTTCATCAATATAAAGCCAGACCGCGTTATTCTGGCGGCGGAACCAGGTCAGCTGCCGCTTGGCGTAGTTGCGGGTGGCCTGCTTGAGTTTTTCGGTGCATTCCTCCAAGGGCGCCGTACCTTCAAAATACGGAAAAAACTCCTTGTAGCCGATGGCCTGGGCCGCCGTGCGGTAGCTCTCGCGATGGTCATAGACCTGTTTTGCCTCGTCCAGCGCGCCGTTTTTCACCATCAAGTCCACCCTGCGGCCGATGCGGTCATAGAGCGCCGCGCGGTCGCGGCAGGTCAGGCAAAGGCAGAGCGAGCGGTACGGTGGCTCGGCAGCCCGGGCGCTGATGCGCTCCGCACTCATTTTGCGGCCTGTGGCTTCATACAATTCCAGCGCACGAATGACGCGGGGCAGGTTGTTTGGGTGGACCTGCGCGGCGTAATCGGGGTCAATGCTTTGCAGTTGGGCGTACAGTGTCGCGCCGCCCTCGGCGTCGGCCCGGGCTTGCAGGCGGGCGCGGATAGTCGGGTCGATTTTTTCCGGGGCAAAGTTCATGCCGTTCAAAAGGCTGGTGATATAGAGTCCTGTGCCCCCCACAACGACGGGCAGCTTGCCGCGTGCCGTGAGTTTCCGAATCAACGGATTGGCGGCGGCGGTGAAATCTGCCACGCTGTACGGCATTTCCGGCTCTAAAAAGTCCAGCAGGTAGTGTGGTATCCCCTGCCGCTCTTCCGCGCTCGGTTTTGCCGTGCCTACGTCAAGATTTTTATAAATCTGCATAGAGTCCGCGTTGATGATCTCACCGTCGAACGCCTTTGCCAGCGCGACGGAAAGCGTGGTCTTGCCGCTGGCCGTGGGGCCGCCGACCGCGACAACGCGGGGTTTAGACAAGTCGGCCAAACTGCTTTTCCAGCTCCTTCCGGGTGATTTTCAGCACGCAGGGCCGCCCATGGGGGCAGAACGGCGGAACCGTGCCATCCATGATGTGCTGGGCCAGCGCCAGCATTTCGGCAGCGTTCGTGTGGTCGCCCGCCTTGATGGCGGCACGGCAGGCGATGGAATGCAACACCCACTCAGTCTTTTCCCGCAAAGCGTCGCGGCCGCCGTCGATCAGCTTCGCCGCGACTTCCACGATCATATCCTCCACGTCGTCCACCGGCACATCGGCGGGCACAGCGCGGACAACGACGGTGGAACCGCCGAAATCCTCCGCCTCGATGCCCGCGTCGGTCAACAGGTCGATATTCTGCAAAACCGCCTGCTTTTCGGCGGCGGTCAGATTGACCTGCACCGGCACCAGCAGCATCTGGGACGGCACGTTGCCGTAATCCTTCGCCAGCTGCTCAAACAGGATGCGCTCGTGGGCGGCGTGCTTGTCGATGAGGCACAGCTCACCACCGCGCTCAGTAATAATGTAGGTCTTGAACACCTCGCCCACCAGGCGCAGCGGTTCGCTTGCTGGCGGCGGGGTCAGCGTCGTCTGCTCGGGTCTGGTGTTGACCATATCAGGCAGGGCGCTCAGTGCGTGGGGGTCGTTCTGGACGTAATCGTTTTCCGGTTCAGGCTGTGCGGGCGCAGCGGCAGCGCTCTCATCCGGCTCGTCGGGCAGGATATCCAGCACAGCGTCGTCGGTGTTCACCGGCGGCATCGGCTGGGGCGTCGGCAGCGTCACCGACTCCATGGGCGTGACCGGGGTCACAGCGGCGGGCGTCAGCGGCTTCGGCGCGGAGCCTGCATTGTAGGCGGGCTTCGGGGATTGTGCTTCCAATACGCCGGGCAGCGGCCTTGCGGGCACCGGGGCCGTCAGGCCGTTCAGTGCGCGGTACTCGGCAGAGGAAAGCGTCGTAAAACCGCCCTTTTTTGGCATCGCCACGGCGGGCCTGGCCGCGGGCTTCGGGGGCACGGCGGGCTTCATTTCGGTCTGCTCAGCTTTAGGGGCGGTGTGGCCCATCTCAAAGCGGCATTCCCCGCTGCCCGGCGTTGCCAGTGCGGCACGCACTGCGCGGTAAACGGCGTCAAACACATCGCTCTCCCGCGCAAAACGTATCTCCGTCTTGGCCGGGTGGACGTTGACATCCACCATGTCCGGCGGCAGTTCCAACATGAGCACTGCGCCCGGGAACTTGCCCTGCATCATCGTACCCTTGTAGGCATTTTCCAGCGCTGCCATCATCGTTCGGTTTTTGACATAGCGGCCATTCACAAAGAAATGCTGCGCCCCGCGGCTGGCACGGCAGGCACGCGGCGGCGTGACCAGGCCGGTGACGTGGTACAGCTCGCTGCCGCCGTCCACCGGCAGCAGGTCGCGGGCAAACTCGCGGCCCAGCACGGCGTAGACAGCACTGCGCAGGTCGCCGTCGCCGGGGGTGACATACTGCTGCTTGCCGTCGCGCAGAAAGCGGAAGCTGATCTCCGGGTGGGACAGCGCTGCGTGCAGCACCGTCTCGGCCACGAAGGTTCCCTCACTTGCGTCCTTTTTCAAGAACTTCATACGGGCGGGGGTGTTGTAAAACAGGTCGTTGACCGTGATGGTCGTGCCCACCGGGCGAGCACCCGGCTCCATACCCTGGGGCTCGCCGCCCTCGATGCGGTAGCAGCAGGCATACTCGTCGGCTTCGGTCTTGGTCAGCACCTCGACCTTGGCAACGCTGGCAATCGACGCCAGCGCCTCGCCGCGGAAGCCCAGGGTGTGGATGTGCCCGAGGTCGTCCGCCGTAGCAATCTTGCTGGTAGCATGGCGGATAAACGCCTTATCGATATATTCTGCCTCGATGCCCGAGCCATTGTCCACGATTTGCAGCTGCTGGATGCCGCCGCGCGTTGCAGACAGCGTGATCTGCGTTGCACCCGCGTCGATAGCATTTTCCAAAAGTTCCTTTGCCACGGAGGCCGGCCGCTCTACGACCTCGCCTGCCGCGATCAATTCAGCGGTATGCTTGTCCAGCACACGAATTTCCGCCATGGGTCTCACCTGCCTTTAGTCTTTGTCCAAGGTATTTTTCAGTTCGTACAAAAAGTTCAGCGCTTCCAGCGGGGTCAGCGTCTCGATATCGACGGTGTGCAACTTTTCCACCACCTCGCTGGGGACGCTGGGGTTGTTGTAGGCTTCGACGGTGTCAAAGTCCAGCTGCATCGTGCTGTTGCGGCCTGGGGCGTTGGCCTCAAGCTGGCGCAGCACGGCGTGGGCGCGTTTGGTCACGCTGCCTGGCAGGCCCGCGAGTTTGGCGACCTCGATGCCGTAGCTGTCATCCGCCGGGCCTGCGACGATGCGGCGCAAAAACGTGATATCCTCACCGCGCTTTTTGACAGCGATGTTGTAGTTTTTGACGCCGTGGATATCCTGTTCCATGCTGGTCAGCTCGTGGTAATGGGTGGCGAACAGCGTCTTGCAGCCGATGTTCTCACAGATAAATTCTACCACGCTGCGGGCAATACTCATGCCGTCAAACGTCGAAGTGCCGCGTCCGATCTCATCGAGAATGACCAGGCTGTCCTTCGTCGCATTTTTGAGGATCTCCGCGACCTCGGTCATTTCGACCATGAAGGTCGACTGCCCGGCAGCCAAATCGTCCGACGCGCCGACGCGGGTAAAAATCGCATCCACCACGCCGATGTGGGCGCTGGCGGCGGGTACAAAGCTGCCGATTTGCGCCATCAGGGCAATCAGCGCATTCTGGCGCATGTAAGTAGATTTACCGGCCATGTTCGGGCCGGTGATGAGCAGCATTCGGTTCTCGTCCTCGTCCAAGAGCGTGTCGTTCGGCACGAACAGGCTGCCTTTGAGCATCTGCTCAATGACCGGGTGGCGGCCCTCTTTAATCTCCATGACGCCGCTCTCATCGACGGTGGGCATAACGTAGTTGTTTTGGAGTGCAGCCTCGGCAAAGCCTGCCAGCACGTCCAGCTGCGCCACGGCGGACGCCGTGCGCTGGATGCGGACGATCTCGGCAGAAATCGACGAGAGCAGGTCAGCGAACAGCTGATGTTCGAGGACGAGCAGCCGCTCATTCGCGCCGAGGATTTTATTTTCCAGTTCTTTCAGTTCGGGCGTGATGTAGCGTTCACCCGTCGTCAGCGTCTGCTTGCGGGTAAAAGTATCGGGTACAGAGTCCGTGTAAGAGCGGCTGACCTCGATGTAATAGCCGAACACCTTGTTGAAGCCGATTTTCAGCTTCGGGATGCCGGTTTCCTCGCGGTAGCGGGCTTCAAGGTTTGAAAGATACCCCTTGCCGCCGTGCATGATGTCCCGCAGCTCGTCGACCTCGCTGTTGTAGCCCGCGCGGATGGCACCGCCGTCCTTCATGTTGGCGGGCGGGTCGTCCACAAGGGCAGTCTGGATATTCTGCAAAACATCTTCCAGCAGGTCAATTTGTTCGGACAGATCGGTCAGCAGCGGTGCGCCGCAGGCGGCGGCCTGGGTCTTGACCTGGGGCAGCATAGCGCAGGTATCCCCCAGCGCCTTGACCTCGCGCGGGGTGGCCGAGCCGTACAAAATGCGGGTGGTCAGGCGTTCGATGTCAAACACATGACCGAGGGCTTCTTTCAAATCAGCGCGGGCGATGCTGGCGGAATAGAGTGCCTGCACGGCGGTAAGCCGTGCGTTGATGGCGTCGGCATCCACCAGCGGCTGCTCGATCCAGGAGCGCAGAAGGCGCTTGCCCATCGAAGTCTCGGTCTTGTCCAGCACCCACAGCAGCGTGCCGCGCTTTTCGCGGCCGCGCATCGTCTCGGTCAGTTCCAAATTGGCGCGGGTCACAGGCGACAGGCGCATATACTGTGCGTCGGCGTAGTTCTGCACGGTCTTAATGCGCTCGACGCCGTGCTTCTGCGTCTCGTGCAGATAGTTGAGCAGGGCAGCCACGGCGTAAGGCACGAGGGCGTCTTTCTCATAGCCCAGCGTCTCCCGCCAGTTCGCGCCGAACTGATCCGCCATCGTGGATTCCATGACGGTGTCCTTGAAGCAGGCATCTTCCCGCAGTTCAACAAGGGCGTTCGTGTGCTGCTTGATGTAGGTCGTCACGTCTTTGAAGTCAAGCATCGGCGGGCAAATCAGAATTTCGCTGGGCATGTAGCGGCACAGCTCGGTGATGATGGCCCCGCCGATTTTTTCAGCGTTCAATTCGGTAGCGTAGGCTTCGCCGGTGGAGATATCGGCAAAACAGACGCCCGCACGCCAGCGGCCCCGGGTGCGCTTGCAGAAAATGCTCGCCAGATAGTTGTTTTTGTCCTCGCGGAGCATACTGCTCTCGATGACGGTGCCGGGGGTGACAACGCGGATGATATCACGCTTGACAAGGCCCTTGGCCAGGGCCGGGTCCTCGATTTGCTCACAGATGGCGACCTTGTAGCCTTTGGCCACCAGGCGTGCCATGTAGGTTTCGTAGGAGTGGAACGGCACACCGCACATGGGGGCGCGTTCTTCCCTGCCGCAGTTTTTGCCGGTCAGCGTCAGTTCCAGTTCGCGGGAGGCCGTCAACGCGTCGTCATAGAACATCTCGTAAAAATCACCGACGCGGTAGAACAATATCTCGTTGGGATGCTGTTTTTTGATTTCAAAATACTGCTGCATCATGGGCGATACTGCTTGTTCGGCCATGTTTCACACTCCTGTTTTGTCTGGTTGATACATTGCTTTGTAGGGGCGGGCATTGCCCGCCCGCGGGCCGTTTGCCCGGGCTATGAGCGGCAACGGGAAATGACGGGCGAGCAATGCTCGCCCCTACAGTTCCCTACCGCACCTCAAGCTTTAGTGGCACCCACCGCAGGTGGAGCAGCTGCCGGTGCAGCCGCCGGTGGGGGCCTGCACGGTCATGGGGTCGCCGCCGTTCATAGCGGTGTTAATGATGGCGTCGATGTGGCTGACCAGGGCCTCGCACTCGGCCTTGGCGGCGTTGTAGCGCACCATGCCTTCACTGGCCATGATCTGGCTGTACAGGTCGTTGACACGCTGGTTCAGCTCAGCCACACGGGCAGCGTCGGTTTCGGGCTTGGCACTCTCGTTGTTCAGGTCCAGGCGGGCGAGGTTGAACTCGCCGATCATGTTCTGCAGCTCCTCGTCCGCGTCATTCTCGCGGCGGGCGGCGTCCAGTTCCAGGTAGCGGACGTCAGTCTGCAAAGCAGCTGCGGCTTTCTTAAAAAGATCAATGCAATCCATGATAAAATCTCCTTGTATATATAATGTAGATTGGGTTTATTCGGCAAGTTCGCCCACCAGCAGCGCAGCGCGGGAGCCGGTAACGTGGACGTCGGCCCACTGGCCGATGAGGGTTTCGGGGGCTTTGAACTCGACCACCAGGTTGTTGTCCAGGCGGCCATTGACGGTGCCCTCGCTGCGGCCAGCGGCCTCCACCAGCACACGGACGGTCTGGCCGGTCATGGCGGCGGTGGCCGCAAAGGCGAACTCTTCCTGCGTTTTCAGCAGGCGGTCCATGCGGGCGGCCTTTTCGGCGTGAGTCGTGGGGTCAGGCAATTTGGCGGCGGGCGTACCCGTGCGCTTGGAATAGATAAAGGTGAACAGCTGCATATACCCCACCTTGCGGATAAGGTCGAGCGTCGCGGCAAAATCTTCTTCCGTCTCGCCGGGGAAGCCGACAATAATGTCGCTGGAGAAGGTCACGCCGGGGATCTTTTCTTTCGCATAATTGATGAGGTCCATGTACTGCGCGACGTTGTAGTGGCGGTTCATCTCCTTCAAGAGGCGGTCAGACCCGGACTGCACCGGCAGATGGATGTGCTTGCACAGATGCTCCTGCGCAGCAATCGTATCAATGAGCTTGCGGCTGGCATCTTTCGGATGGCTCGTCATGAAGCGAATCTGATAGTCGCCGGGCACCTCGCACAAAAGATTCAACAGGTCGGCAAAGTCGATGGGGTTTTCCAGCCCCTTGCCATAGCTGTTGACGTTCTGGCCCAAGAGGGTGATTTCCTTGTAGCCTTGGGCCACCAGCTGCTTGAACTCTGCCAAAATGGCGGCAGGTTCACGGCTGCGCTCCCGCCCGCGGACATAAGGCACGATGCAGTAGGTGCAAAAGTTATCACAGCCGTACATGATGGGCAGCCAGGCGCGGAAACCGGAGTCCCGCCGGATGGGAAGTTCCTCGACCACGGCGTTGCGTTCCTCGGGCTTTTCCAGGTAGCGCTTGCCTTTGCGGATGCGCTCCGCCAGCATGGCGGGTAAGCGGTCGATGCCGTCAACACCGAACACGAGATCCACATAGGGGTAGCTCTGGCGCAGCTTTTCAACGATATGCTCCTGTTGGGCCATGCAGCCGCAGATGCCGATCATCAGGCGGGGGTTCTGCTCTTTGAGCTTTTTCAGCGCACCGACATTGCCGAACACCCGCTGCTCGGCGTGCTCACGCACGGCACAGGTGTTGAACAGGATGAGGTCGGCGTGCTCGACATTGTCACACAGGCCGTAGCCGACATCCTGCAAAACGCCCTTGATTTTCTCTCCGTCGTTGACGTTCTGCTGGCAGCCGTAGCTGCGCACATACGCCAGCGGTGGGGTCTCGTAGTAGGCCGCCAGCACCTTGGCCGCAGCGTCATTGTGGGTATAGGTCAGTTTTTCCAAGTGAATTCTCCTTATTATAAAACGCCCGGGTCTTGCCAAATGGGCGCACCTATCCAAACATACCATATTAGTATAGCAAATCTCGGGCAAAAGCACAAGCGGCTGATGTTGAATTTTTTGTGCAAATTGGGTTTTGGGATGGAAAAAACGCGCCGGGAAGATTGACATTTCCGCCATCATGCGCTACAATACATATGTTATGCCGCTGTGGCGGAACTGGCAGACGCAAGGGACTTAAAATCCCTCGGTAGCGATACCGTACCGGTTCGATCCCGGTCAGCGGCATTTCCTCGTAAAGTCTAACCTTCCGTCCGGTCGGTTAGACTTTTGTTTTTTAGTGCGAGGAATGGGCTATATGCTGAACCATAAATTATCCCGCAAAGCGCAGCTGTTTCTGCTGGGTGCCCTGCTGGGGGTGGCCATCTTTTTACTGGTGTATGGCACCGCGCCGCTGAACGTCGCCAACGACGCATTCTGCCGCGGCGGCTATATCGAAAAGGACATCCAGCAGCACTACGCGGGCTGGCTGTTTTATAAGCGCAGCGCCATCGGCTGGCCCCTGGGTGTGACGGATGCCGTCAACTACCCTGGCGGGGTCAGCGTAGCCTACACCGACTCCATCCCCCTGCTGGCGGCTTTATGCCGCCCGCTGGCGGCGGCGCTGGGTGGCACGTTCCAGTATTTTGGCTGGTTCACGCTGGTGTGCTTTGCCTTGCAGGGCGGTTTTGGGGCGCTGCTGTGTTCGCTGTTTGCGGGAGGGTTGTTTTCCCCACTGGCGGGGTCGCTCGTCTTTGCCGCCAGCCCTGTTTTGATCGAACGCGCGTTCCGGCACACCTCACTGGGGGCGCAATGGCTTGTGCTGGCAGCGCTCTACTGCTATTTTGTCTGTAAGCGGCAGGGGCTGTATGCGTCGCGGGGGCTGTTTTTGCTCAATGTTTTAGCCGTGGGCATCCACCCCTATTTTCTGCCCATGACCTACGCCGTCACGCTGGCGCTTCTGTTGGAATACGCCGTGCAAAAGCGGCAATGGCTGCGGCCCGCTGTGTATCTGGGCAGCAATATGGTCTGCACGGCAGCGCTGGGCTGGGCACTGGGGCTTTTGTACGGCACGGCCACCAGCGGCGGGCAGGCACTGTACGGCTATTTTGCCATGAATTTAAATGCGCTGTGGAACCCGGTGGGCATAAACGGCGTTTTGTACAGCCGTCTGCTGCCCGCGCAAAACCAGGTGGGCGGCAACTATGACGCTTTTGCCTACCTGGGGCTGAGCGTGCTGGCGGCGCTGCCGGTGGCGCTGGTGCTGGCGCGGCGGCGGTTGGCCGGGTATCTGCGCCGCCACTGGACGCTCTGCCTTTGCTGTGTGGTGCTGACTGCGTTTGCCGTGAGCAACGTCATCACGGCCAACGGCGTTACGCTGGCCACGCTGCCGTTACCAGCTTCCTTTATCAAACTGTTTTCGGTTTTCCGCTCCGGCGGGCGGCTGTTCTGGCCGGTGTATTACCTGCTGGTTTTGGCGGCATTCGCCGGGCTGGCACGGTTGCCCCAGGCAGCAGTCTGGGTGGCCATGTTTGCAATGGTGCAGCTGTGGGATGTAAGCCCCGCGCTCATCCAGCGGCACGATGCCATGCGGAACGCGCAAACGGCGGACGCTTTTCCTACCGAGATGCAAAGCAGCTTCTGGCAGACAGCCTCCGGGCGGTACGCACACCTTGAATCCGTGGAAGGGATGCAGGCCGACAGCCTGCACCTGGCGCTGTGGGCCGCTGACAACGACATGACCACGAACGACCCCTTCGCCGCCCGCTATGATGAAACCACCCTTGCCGCCGAGCGGCAGACCGCGCTGGATGCGCTGGCGAACGGCGATTTGCAGAATGATACTCTCTATTTATTTGCGACCGAAGGCGCATTTTTACAAGCCGTTGAGCCGGTAAAAGATGCCGCCTGGTGCGGCCGGGTGACAAGTACCGACGGCACGGCCAGCTGGTACGTTATCGCGCCGGGGCTGCAAGGCAAGGCCTTTGACGCGCTCTGCACGCCCTACGATGAAAACTATCCCCTGCGGCTAGCGGATTACACAGACGCTTTGTGGAACCGCGGTGTGCTGGATTCCACCAAAAAGACGGTCTGCTTTATGGACTCTCCCTTTGCCCGCGCGAAGCTGGACGGCGCTGCATACCTGTGTGCCGGGGCCCGCGAATACCCGATACTGGCAGTGGACGACCATGACGCCGGTTGGCTGATGGTTACGCTGGAAATTGACGATGCCACGATTTTTTGGAATGAGGAGCTGACAACAAAATGAAAGAACTACACGTGAAAAGCCTGCTGCCGGTACGGCTGGATAAATACCTGATGGATCAGTTCCCCGCCTTAGGCATGGGGCGGCTGAACAAGGCCCTGCGCGAGAATAAGATCAAACTGAACGGCAAAAGGCAGCCGCTTTCGACCCGGGTACAGAACGGCGACACAATCAAACTATTTTTGACCGATGAGCAGCTGGAAAACCGCCCCACCCCCGCCGCCGTGTTTGTGTATGAGGACGACGATATCATCATTGCCAGCAAACCCGCAGGCATTGCGGTGGATGGGCCGGACACCGACACGCTGATTCGCCGCGTGCAGGCAAAGCTGGCCTCCGAGGGCAAGGCCACCCACGCGGTGCTCTGCCACCGACTGGACACCGGCACCAGCGGCCTGGTGCTGCTGGCAAAAAACAACGCCGCCGAGGCATTTTTGACCACCGCCATCAAGGCACGGGACATTGAAAAGCGGTATCTCTGCGTGACGTTCGGTCGCCCGAACCCGCCCGCCGCCCTGCTGCGGGATTACCTTTTGAAGGACGCCGAGCGCGGCATTGTGCGCATTACCGACACGACCGCAGGCGGCGCGAAGGAAGTCATCACCGGGTATGAGACGCTGGCCGTCAGCGGACGGCTGGCCCTGCTGGAGGTCGAACTTGTGACTGGGCGCACCCACCAGATCCGGGCGCACCTCGCACACATCGGCTGCCCGATCTTGGGCGATTCCAAGTACGGCAGCAACGCCGCCAACCGGGAGCTGCGGTTCAAGTATCAAGCCCTCTGCGCGTGGGAGCTGCGCTTCCCTGCACAGATTTCCGACCCGCGTTTTGCCCACCTGGCCGGGCGGGTGTTCCACGCCGAGAAGCCGTGGTATTACCAGCAGGTCGTGAATGGAACGTTGAAATAAGACGGCCCGGGCGGATATGGAATCCGCCCGGGCACGCAGAATAAAAAAGCAGTGCCTTCAATTTTGAAAGCACTGCTTTTTTTATTCTGCTAAACTGCGCTTGCGCAGCCAGAGAAGCATCACGGTCAGGATGACGAGGGACGCGGCCAAGGTGAGCAGCCAGTTCTCGGTAAAGCCCGCAATCAGGTAGCCGGGCACGCAGGCAGCCACCACGACCATGGCGTACTGCATCTGGGTCTGCACGTGGTTGATGTGGTTGGACTGTGCGCCGGAACTGGACATGATGGTGGTGTCGGAGATTGGTGAGATATGGTCGCCGCAGACAGCGCCCGCCAGCACAGCGGCTACGGCCACGATCATCATGTTGGGGTCTGTCTCGCTGAACATATTGACAACGATGGGCACCAGAATGGCAAACGTGCCCCAGCTGGTGCCGGAGGAAAACGCAATGAAGATGGCAATGCAGAAAATCAACAGCGGCACAAACCGCATCAGCCCGGCGTTCAGGCTGACGGCCTGGCGCACAAAATCGCCGATGCCCAGCGCGTCAGTCATGCCTTTCAGCGTCCAAGCCAGCACCAGAATCAGGATAGCGGGCATCATCAGCTTGCCGCCTTCGGGCACAGAGTTCATGAAATCCTTGAACCCGATGACCCGGCGCGGCAGATAGAGCACCAGCAGGAACCCCACCGTGATAAGCCCCACAAAGACCAGCGACTCCGACGAGGAGCAGTTGGCGAAATCCTCCACAAGGTTCGTGCCGCCGTTCAGGTAGCCAGTCCAGATCATAGCCCCGATGGCCGTTGCAATCATCACGATCATCGGCGCAATCAGGTCAATGACCTTGCCCTTGGCGTATTTGCCGCCCTCTGTGGGGTCGTGTGTCTCCTGGTTTTGGAATGCCTCCCCGCCCGAGGTGAAGAGGTCGCCATTGGCGGCGTTGCGCTCATGCTTTTTCATCAGGCCGAAGTCAAACCCGACCAGCGAGATGAAGAACACCATGTAGAGCGTCAGCAGTGCATAGAGGTTGAACGGTATCGTGCGCACGAACATTTCAAACCCGGACATGGCGCTGCCCGCCGGGACGTAGGAGTTGACTGCTGCCGCCCAGGAGGAAATCGGCGCAATGATGCAGACCGGTGCAGCGGTAGCATCGATGAGGTAGGCCAGCTTTGCGCGAGAAACTTTGTATTTGTCCGTGACCGGGCGCATAACCGAGCCGACGGTCAGACAGTTAAAGTAGTCGTCCACGAAGATCAGCGCCCCCAGCAGCGACGTTGCCACCAAGGTAGCCCGCTTGCTCTTGAGTTTCTTTGCCGCCCACTCGCCGTAGGCGCGCGTACCGCCGGATTCCTGCATCAGCATGACGACCATGCCCAGCAGGATCATGAACATCAGAATCGAGAAGTCAACGCTGTTGATCATCGTGTTGAACAGCGTGTCAAATGCCAGCCAAGGGTGGAACTCCGCCACCAGCAGCGCACCCAGCGCACAGCCCGCAAACAGCGAGAGGTAAACTTCTTTCGTCAGCAGCGCCAGCAGGATGGCGATGATAGGCGGCATCAGAGACCACCAGGTTCCTACAAACATTTTTTACACCTTTTCTTTCGCAAAATAGTCCTTGGTCAGTTCGACCACCGTGCCGGACAGCAGGAGCAGCGCAATGAGGTTCGGGATGCTCATAAGGCCGTTGAAGGTATCGGCAATGCTCCACAGCAGCCCCAGATCGACCGTTGCACCCAGGATGGACACGAAGGAGTACACCACAAAGAAGGGGCGCACGACCTTGTCGCTGCGGCACAAAAACGCGATGAAGCGCGAGCCGTACAGGCCCCAGCCGATGATGGTGGAGAACGCAAAGCAGCACAGCGCCACCGCCGTGAAGATGGACGCCCAGCCGCCGTAGGTGGTGGTGAAGCCGGAGATCGTCAACTCGGCACCGGCCGCCGCGCCGTAGTTGACAGGGACACCGCTGCACAGGATGACCATGGCCGTCAGCGTGCAGATGACGATGGTGTCGGCAAAAACCTCAAAGATGCCGAACATACCCTGCTTGACCGGCTTTTTCGTGTCGGCACAGGCATGGGCAATGGAGCCGGTGCCAAGGCCCGCCTCATTGGAGAAGATACCGCGGGAGACGCCCTTCTGCATACTGACGAAGAGACTTCCGATGACGCCGCCGGTGAAGGCCGCCGGGTTGAAGGCCCCCGCGAAGATGGCCTCGATGACCGCCGGAAAGCGCTGGATGTTCAGGATGACAACGCCCACTGACAGCACGATGTAGAACAGCGCCATGAACGGCACAAGGCGTTCGCTGACGCTGCCAATGCGCTTGATGCCTCCCAGCAGCACCATGGCCACCAGCATAGCAACGATGATGCCGACGACGAGATTCAAGGTGGACAGCGCACTGCCGCTCACAACGTTGAACTCCGTTAGGGCTGTGTCAATGGCGGCCACAATGGTGTTGACCTGCGTCGCGTTGCCGGTGCCGAACACCGTCAGCACACCGAACAGCGAGTAGAGCACCGCCAAAAACTGCCAATGCCTGCCCAGGCCGTTTTTGATATAGTACATCGGGCCGCCGACCCACTCCCCGGCGGCGCTGCGCTCCCGGTAGTGGACTGCCAGCGTGACCTCGGCAAATTTAGTACACATGCCCAGGACCGCCGAGCACCACATCCAGAACACCGCGCCCGGGCCGCCAATGGCGATAGCGCCCGCAACACCCGCAATGTTGCCGGTACCCACCGTGCCCGCCAATGCCGTGCACACCGCCTGAAACGGCGTCATCGTACCGTCGGAGGCATCTTTTTTTCGGAACATGCGCCCGATTGTCGTTTTGATGGCATATGGAAACTTTCGTATCTGCAAAAAGTGCGTGCGCACGCTGAGCAGAAGCCCCACGCCGATGATGCACACCATAGCCGGTATGCCCCACACAAAGTTGTTGACCGCCGTATTGACAGCCGCAATCGTTTCAAGAATCATTGCATCCCTCTGCTTTTGATTTTTCGCAAAAAAAGAAAGGCCTGCAACGCCGACATTTTTTGTCGGCTTACAAGCCTTTTTGTCCGACTGTGACAAGTTTGACTTATATCACTGCAAGATTAGTATACCACTATGCCAGGTTGTTTGCAATCCCCTTGTGCGTCTTCTTCCTCACCCACCGCAAGTAAAAGAAAAAAATAGGATAAGCAAGCCGCCCGGGAGGATCTGCGGATCTTCCCGGGCGGCTTTTTTCACAGGCGCAGACGGCGCTGCTTTTGCCGGATTCATCCCCGGGCGTCCTGCCGGGTGGTGTGGAAGTACTCCTTGGGGGTCATGCCGTACTCCTTTTTAAAGGCGCGGAAAAAGTGGTTGTAACCGCCAAAGCCGCTGGTCTTGTACACCTCGGTGATGGGCAGCCCCTGCTCGATGAGGGTGCAGCAGCGGTCTAACCGCGCCTTTACGATATAGCGGTGCACCGTCTGCCCGGTCTGGCGTTTGAATTCCCGGGCAATATGTTCCCGGGAGACGAAAAACTCCTTTTCCAGCCGCTCCAGCGTCAGTTCCTCGGTAAGGTGCGCCTGAATAAACAAAAACACCTCGTCCAGCATCAGGTGGTGGCGGCTGACCGATGCGGTGTGGAACTCCGCATGGATGCAGGCACGCAGCGCCAGCACCACAAACATTTGCAAAATACCGTGCTCGAACACCGCTGCACCGAACTGGGTGCGCTCCTGCGGGAGCATCAGCAGCTTCCGGGCAAGGTTTTTCAGCAGCATATAGATCTGGCTGTCCGGGCGCACAGCCACCTGCCGGAAGGGCACCACGTTGAAGCTTTTTTCAAGGTCGGTATCTGCGTCCGAAAGCTGCGCCAGCGTCTGGGGGGACAGCTGCACCCGAATAAGTTCCAGCGGGCCGTAAGCACCGGCGTATTCCAGTCTGCCGCCCTGACCGGGCTTGAAGATGATGAGATTCTGCTGCTGTGCGGGCAGCACCACCTCGCTGCACCGGAACACACCGCTGCCCCGCATGACCAGAAACAAATCATAATACGCGCCGGAATAAAATTCCCGGACGGCGCTCTGCTCAAAAAGATAACTCTTGGCTGTATAATTCACCAAAAAGTCCTCCATGAAACTGTCATGTGTAACAGATTGTTGTACACAACAGAAAAGTACAACTGTTATAATTGCATAATACATCAATTTGCGATAGTTTTCAATCATTTTTTGGATATGTATTGATGGAAATTTAACGTATAATGCAAAGCGTAGAAAAGAGACTTGTGCGAAAAGTCTCGTGGTTTCACTGTTTTTAAGGAGGATAAAATACAATGGACCAGAAAAAGACCATCCGACCCTTCTCCATGAAGGACAAGATCGGCTATACGCTGGGCGATCTGGGCTGCTGCTTCACCGAGCAGTACCGCGCCATGTATCTGTCGATCTTCTACACCCTGATCCTGCAGGTCAACCCCTTCCACGTGGGTATCCTGCTGCTGATCACCAAGATCTGGGACGCCGTGAATGACCCCATCATCGGTGCCATCGTGGACTCCCGCAAGGCCACCAAGGGCGGCAAGTTCATCCCATGGATCCGCGCCTTCTCCTTCCCCATGGCAGTGCTGTGCATACTTGGCTTTGTCAATGTAGGCAATATCAACTACGGCCTGCGTCTGGCCTACATGTTCGTCACCTACGTTCTGTACGAGGCGCTGTACACCTGCGTCAACGTGCCCTTCGGTACTCTGTCCAGCGTGATGACCGATGATGTCAGCCAGCGCACCGCACTGTCCCGCTACCGCAGCCTTGGCGGCACCATCTTCATGACCGTTATGGTCATGGTCGGCCCCCTGTTCCTGTATGTGGACAACCAGCCCGTGGCTGGCCGCTTCCTGATGCTGGCCTGCATCTGCGCTATGCTGGGTCTGCTGTGCCTGCAAATCACCTGCGTATGGTGCAAGGAGCGCGTGGAAGTGCCCGAGCGTCCGCAGGGCGAAAAGCTGAACTACCTGCATGTGCTCAAGGAGATCTCTCACAATAAGGCTCTGCTGGGCGTTATGTTCTTCAGCCTGACCGGCATGATCGGTGCTTCCGTGGTCAACGGTCTGAACACCTACCTGTATAAGGACTTCTTCGGCAACGTTAAAATTCAGGCTGTCTCCGGTATGCTGAGCGTGCTGTACGCTGTGCTGTCCTTTGCCATCACCCAGCCTCTGGCCAACAAGTTCGGCAAGAAGGAGTGGTGCTGCATGGGCGCTGGCTTTGCCGCCATCGTGTTCGGCATCCTGTTCTTCTTCCCCGTCCACAACCCTGTGGCCTTCATCGTCATCAACGGTATCTGCTATCTGGGCGCTTCCGGCATGCAGGTGCTGATCTGGGCTATGGTCAACGACGCCATCGACTACCACGAGCTGCAGACCGGCGAGCGCAACGAGGGCATCGTTTACTCCACCTACTCCTTCTTCCGCAAGCTTGCAAGCGCCATTTCCGGCAGCCTGTCCAGCTTTGTGCTGGGTGCCATCGGCTACAACGTTACCGCTGGCGCTGTGCAGACCGCAGGCGTTGTGAACGCTATCTGGAAGAGCTACACCGGCGTCTACTTCCTGGGCTACGGCATTGCAGTTGCCATCCTGTTCTTCGTCTACCCCCTGACCAAGCAGAAGACTGCTGAGATGCTGACCGAGCTGAAGGCTCGCCGCGCCGCAAACGCAAAGGAGAGCAAGTAAACCATGAAGATCTTACAGGTTCAGTTTAAAAACCGCAATGGCCACACCCTGCGCGGCATCGTGACCCTGCCCGACACCGAGGGCAAGGTACCCTTTGTGGTGCATCTGCACGGCTTTGCCGGCAGTTGCAGCGGCTACAAGTCCATGTACACCCATCTGTCCCGCGCTCTGGCAGCGCAGGGCATCGGCAGCGCCCGGTTCGATTTCTACGGCAACGGCGAGAGCGACGGCGAGTTCGAGGATATGAGCTTTGACGGCTTGCACACCGATGCACAGGATATCTTTGCATGGGCCGCTGAACAGCCCTATGTGGACAGCGAAAAGCTGTTCCTCTCCGGCCAGAGCATGGGCGGCTACATTGCCGCCTCCTGCGCACCGGTCATCCAGCCCCACGGCCTGATTTTGCTGTGCCCGGGCGCCGGGATGTGGTTCGGCTGCGCCCAGCGCGCCGACGGCATTATGCAGACCGGCAAGGACTACGCCGACATGGAGGGTCTGTGCTACAAGATGGCCTTTAACTACGAGATGGCAAAGCACCCCGACCCCTTTACCGAGGCCAAGGGCTACAACGGCCCGGTGCTGCTGCTGCGCGCCGACGATGACCGTCTGGTGGACGAGGGCACCTGCAACCGTTACGCACAGGTGTACACCGCACCCGATGTGGACACCATTGCAGGCGGCGGCCACAACTTTGCCACGCTGGCAGCCCGTGCCGCCGTGGAGGAAAAGACCGCAGCATTCATCAAAGCAAATCTGTAAAGCAAAGCGTATCTGCAAGGAGGCTTTCGTATGCAAAACGTGATTCTGCAGCCCATCGAGGTGGGCGGACAGACCTTTAAAAACCGCATCATGTTCCCCCCGCTGACCACCGGCTACGAGAAAAACGGCATGATCAGCGAGCAGGACATGGGCTTCTACACCCGTCTGGCAAAGGGCGGTGTGGGTTACATCGTTCTGGGCGATGTGGCACCCATCAACAGCTTTTCTCCCACCCCCAAGCTGTTTGACGACAGCCAGATTCCGGCCTTCAAGGAGCTGGCCGACAGTGTTCACGCCTACGGCACCAAGTTGGGTGTCCAGCTCTTCCACCCGGAGTACGATGTGGATGCCATCAACAGCCTGTTCATGCAGAAAAAGTTTGACGAGATGCGTCAGCGCCTGCATCACGATATGATGTTCTTTACCGATGAGGTCAGCGAGGAAATGCTGATGGCCATCATCGATAAGATGTGCGCCTGCGCAGTGCGCGCCCAGAAGGCCGGTGTGGACGTGATCCAGATCCACGGCGACCGCCTGAACGGCTGCCTGTGCTCCACCCGCATGAACCACCGCACCGATAAGTTCGGCGGCAGTCTGGAGAACCGCGTCCGCTTTGCCCGCATGCTGACCCGCGCCATCCGCAAGGCTGTGCCGGATATGGTCATCGACTACAAGCTGTCCATCGTCACCCCGCAGCGCGGCAAGGGCGGCATTGACGAAGCCGACGCCGTGCAGTTTGCCCAGTGGCTGGTAGAGGACGGCGTGGATATGTTCCACGTTGCGCAGGCCAACCACACCGGCAACATGGCCGACACCATTCCTCCCATGGGCGTACAGCCCTACGGCTTCTTCGTCAAAATCGCCGGGGACATCAAAAAGGCCGTCAATGTGCCGGTCAGCGCCGTAGGTCGTATCGTGGATGCCGAAATGGCTGCGCGTGTCATCGAGAGCGGCATGGCCGACATGGTTGCCATGGGTCGCCCGCTGCTGGCAGACCCCGACTGGGGCACCAAGATCGCTGCCGGGAAGGCCTGCGATATCCGCCGCTGCATCAGCTGCAACAAGGGCTGCACCGATGCCATCCAGAACCGTCAGTTCCTCTCCTGCGTGCTGAACGCGGAGAACGGCTACGAGAACACCCGCAGCATCCAGCCCGCAGCGCAGAAAAAGAAGATCGCCGTCCTCGGCGGCGGCCCTGCCGGTCTGGAAGCCGCCCGTGTGGCAGCGCTGCGCGGCCATGACGTGACCCTGTTTGAAAAGACCACCACTCTGGGCGGCCAGCTGAACATTGCCTGCGTACCTCCCCGCAAGGAGGAGATGCGCCGCGCCGCACAGGACCTGATCCACGCGGTCTGCAACGCCGGTGTGCACCTGTGCATGGGTCAGACCCGCACCGCAGAGCAGCTGAAGGATGCCGGTTTCGAGGCCGTCATCAACGCTGTGGGCGCACACAGCGCCGCACCCCGCATCCCCGGCATCGACAGCGTGAACGTGGCCGATGCATGGAAGGTTCTGGCCGGTGAGCAGCAGGTGTACGGCACGGTTGCCGTCATCGGCGGCGGCATGGTGGGCTGCGAGACCGCAGAGTATCTGGCTGCCCGCGGCTGCAAGGTGTCCGTTATCGAGATGATGGACAAGATTGCCGCAGGCGAGAGCACCACCATTCTGCCCACCCTGCTGGAAAACTATAAGATCTACGGCGTGGAGCAGTACCCCAGCCACAAGGTCAAGGAGTTCCGCATGGACGCCGTCGTCTGCGAGAACAAGGACGGCGCAGAGGTGACCATCCCCTGCGATTACATCGTGCTGGCTATGGGCGCACGCTCCAACGAATTTGACGCTGCTGCGCTGGAAGCTGCCAGCATCCCGGTGTATTCCATTGGCGATGCCGCCGGCAAGGCTGCGGATATCTCCAACGCCATCCGCACCGGCTACGATACCGCCTGCCAGCTGTAAAACAAAAATATCGTTCTATTTGTGGGTCAGAAACGCCTGTGGGCGCTTCTGACCCACTTTTTTATTGGGGAAGAAAGTAATTTGCAGCGAAGTTGCAAACGCTGCCATAAACCTGTAGACGATGTGTAGGGGACGATGCTTGACCGTTCCGAAACCGTAAGACAATATATCATTATAAAATTTGTGATGCTCAATGATGTAAAAGCTCCGGCGTGGTCAGGTAGCAACGCCCTGCGGCACAGGGATGAAGTACAACAAAAACAGCCCGGTCCAAACGGACCGGGCATTGTGGGTTCCTGTTTACTTTTTCTCGTTCTTCAGCTGGTTGCGCAGCATGATATCGCCAAAGGTCAGGGCGTTGAACAAACCGCCGGCCTTATTGGCCTGGCGCACAATGCGCGCCGGCAGAGGCTTGCTTTCATCGGTGGAAAGCAATACAATGTGAACCTTATCGGCCACGTCGGCATTGCCTTCCTTTTTGGTGGTCAGTACCTGCAGGTACACAACATAGGGGTCATGCATAGAACCATAGTAAATATCGTTGCCGCAGCGCACCAGCGGGCGGCCCTTATAGGTCAGACTGGGGGTAAAAGCCATCTCTTACAACCTTCTTTCGCTGTTGTTGTATCCGAAAAGCCGAAAATATAGCCTGTTTCTACAAACACAGCCGGATTTTGCGTTAAAAGTCCTTGGAATCCACAAAGGATCCCGGCGGCTTTTGCCTTAAATCCGTCTTGCGTTTGCGAAATATGCGCCATTTTCTTTGCTTTCAGCTACACCTTAATCAATAAAAAATATTATACCATACAAAATAGGGGATTACAAATCTAATTTTTCGCGTTCGATCTTTTCTTCGTTCAAGGCAACGCGCTGGGTCAAAATGCGCACCTTGCTGTCCAGCTGACTGAGCCGGATGGACATAAAAAACTGTTTGGCCAGCAGCAAAAAGATGATGACGATATAAACAAAATTGATGGGGCTCTGGAACCCAAGCAGATACGCCGCCCAGTAGGCAATGCCGGGAAAGATGGCCAAAATCAGCAGAATGCCGCTGAACAGAAGCCAGAAAATGGTATCTTCGATCTGCACCTTAGCCAAACGCACGCGGCGCAGAATATAGGTTGCGGTGATCAGGCTGCCCAACACAAGGCATACACGGATAATTGGCTGATCAAACATGGCTTACAGGCTCCTTTCCGGGTAAGGCGTTTCGGTGTCCCGCTTGCGGAACCACTGAATCAGCAAAATGGAGATGGACATTTTGACCATATATTCAATGCTGCGCCAAAAGGTCAGGTAGCTTTGACCGGCCTCGCGCTCGCCCATCGTAACTTGTACTTCGCGTACCACAGCGCCGTTTTTGATCAGGTAACTGATGGTATCCGGCTCCGGGCCATAGTTCAAATTTTGGGCAAATTCTTCCACCATGGCGCGGTTGAACAGCCGCATGCCGCTGGTGGGGTCGCAGATTGCACGGCCGGTGGTCAGCCGGATGGACCAGCTGATGATGTAGCTGCCCAGCATGCGCAGGCTTTTGGGCTTTTTTACCGTCAAAAAGCGGCTGCCAATCACGATGTCGGCCCCGCTTTCCAGCTCTTCCAGCATGGCGGCGATATATTCCGGTCGGTGCTGGCCGTCAGCATCCAGCTGCATGGCACAGTCATACCCGTTTTCGGCGGCATAGCGCAGCCCGGTCTGGAATGCACCTGCCAGCCCCAGGTTGACCGGCAGATCGATCAAGCGGAACCCATGTTCCCGGCAGATGGCCGCGGTTTTATCACGGCTGCCATCGTTGACTACAACATAGTCATACTGCGGGTAGTTCTTGACAATGCCGTTGACGACCTTGACAATATTGGCTTCCTCATTATATGCAGGAATAATAATCAGCAATTTTGACATAACAAATGTTCCTTATCCACTTGCCCGGCAAACACCGGGCAGATGTCAGCTTTGGTTTATGATCCCCATCATTTTATCAAATACGGCATCCCATGTAAAGTGCGCGTACACATTGCGGTACGCCGCCTCGGCACAGGCATAGGCGCGGGCGGGATCATCCAGCAGGGTCTGCAGCCCGGCGCGGATGGTTTCCACCGTGGCGTCCTGTGGCTGGCCGGGCAGCACAATGCCGTGGGTATCGTCCGGCAGCAGCTCCTCGGTTCCGGCGGTACGGGTGCACACGATGGGGCAGCGGCAGGCCGCGGCTTCCAGCAAGGTGGTGGGAAAGCCCTCGGCATACCGGGTGGGCAGACAGTATACATCTGCCTGCCGCAGCAGCTGAACCACCGCATCATGCGGCAGGGCACCGGGGGTAACGGCCCCAAGGTCCGCCAGTTCCTGCTGCTGCGGACCGCTGCCAGCCGCCACCAGAACAACGCCCGGCAGCTGGGCCACGGCCTGGGCTAATAATCCGGCGCCCTTTTCGGGAATCAGGCGGCCCACAAACAGCACGATCTTACGGTCGCCAAGGTTCAGCTTGGCGCGCCAGTCTGGCGCGTGGGCGGCTTCCTGTTCCAAAGCAGCGGGGTCAATGGCGTTGGGCATGGTTCCTGCAGCCGTAATGCTAAAGGTGTGCAGCCAGCGGCAGGCAGCGGCGGAAACGCCATAGAACGGCGCGCCGGTGCTGCGCACCATGCGGCAGGCAATCTGCTCATACAGCCGCCCGCAGGCCCCCAGCAGGCCGCTGCCCATCGGCATGTATCCGGTGGAATGGTCAATAACCAGCATGGGGATACCGCGGCGCTTGGCCGCGCGGGCAGCCCAGACGCTTTGGGTGTACATGCGGGTCTGCACCACGCAGAAATCGAGCTTTTGCGCCCAGATTTGCGCGGTCAGCGCGTGGAAGCGCGCCCCCGGCTTGATGACAGGAAAGCGCCCGTTCATGACAGGCCAGACGGGCAGGCGGTAAATTTCAATGCCATCCCCGTCAATTTCGTGCTCCGGCAGGTTGGACAGAGCACTGGTAACCACAATGGCGCGGTGCCCGGCGGCAACAGTGCGGCGGGCAAGGTTCCAGGTGTAGCGCTCCACACCACCCACCGTGGGCAGGTACTGCGCAGAAAAATAACAAATCGTCATCGGGCAATCACCGCAAGCATGGCGTTCAGCAATACCCCGGCGTTGACTACGCACAGGCAGCAGACCAAGGTGCAGGCGGACTGTTTGCCGCTGGCAACCTGAACCCGGCGGGGCAGGCAGGTAAGCAGGAACAACGGCAGCACGGGCAGAAGATACCGCCCCTGGAAGCCGTAAACGGTCTGGTAATAGGTCGGGGTCCACACAAGGCAGCCGGCAAAGGCCAACGCGGCGCACAGCAGCGCGGCCAGCGCACACCACACCCGGTAGCGCCCCTGGGGCAGCCCCGGCACGGGAACATCCTGCGCCGGAACGGCGGCATACCACAGCAGCAGGTAGAGCGCCAACACCCAGAACCAGGCCAGGTCCAGCGAGCTGTAGCTTAAGCTGCCGCCCACAAGGCCGCGCACCCAGCTGTCAGCATCCTGCACCACGCTGCGTACCAGCAGCATAGCCACGGCGGGCAGATTGTGCAGAATGTAACCGGGGGTAAAGGTGGTCTGGTCTTCCTCGCTGGGGGTGCTCTGGCTGTCCCGCACGGTACGGACAGCTTCGATCTCTTTGATCAGCACATTGCGGTCCAGCGGGTAGCGGTCATCCTCCACGCCGGGGTAGATCTGGCAGGCGGAAAGCAGCTCTGCACATTCATCACTGCTGAACATGGACTTGAAAAAGTCTCGGCGGTCAGCAGTGGCCAGCCGTTCCCGGCACATTTCGGCGTCGGTGGTCATCAGGTCGCGGTCCAGGTAAACCAGGGAAGCCGCACTCATGAATTCATCATCGGTCAGGCTGGAATGCTCCGCTTCCTCCGGGCTGAAGAAAAAGCTCTGGCCCAGAACGGCGGCGGTCACATCGCCCTCCTGCAAGGCCTGCACCCAGAACTCCAGCTCCTTCTGCGGGATCTCGGTCACGCCCTCCACGCAGTAATACAGGCGGCGCACAAAGTTGGAAGCCGTGTTTTCGCGGTACTCGGCAGGCATGTTGGCAAACCGGTTGGAGGTTTTGCCGTCACCCGCGGCAGGGGCGGCATGCAGGGTACGATTGTCAGCTGCCTCTGTTGCTGTATAAGAAACCGCGGCAGCCGGGGCAGAACCCTGTGCGGAGGTGGTTTCCGCCTGGGTAGTCTGATTTTCAAATCCGGCAGAACCGGCCACCGAAGTGACCAGCACAGCGCGGTTGATGCTGAGCGCCAGCAGCACGCATCCGGCCAGATAAGCGGCTTTTTTGGTTGCGGCGCTCTGGCCAAAGCGGGTGTTGGGAATCAGCAGGAACAACGCTGCCAGCGGCAGGTAAACCAGTTTGGCCGGTGCCAGCAGGATGCCGAACACTGCCAGCGGCAGCCACAGCCGCACCGGCAGCACCGTGCCGTCCTTGCAGCCAAAAATCGCCTGCATACACAGCGCAGTAAAGGCAAACGCCAGCCCCAGCAGCAGGGAATCCCGGCTGAAAGAAGCCGCCAGATGCAGCGTCATGGGCAGCAGGGCCGCCGCAGCGAATACCCGCCTGCCAAACGGCGCGGCTTTAACGGCCAGCGCCGCTAACAAAGCGAACACAATTAAATTTGCTGTGCGCCCCAGCATCAGCGCCGGAACAAAGCCAAGGTGAAAAACATATGCCAGGAACACCGCTGCCGCGCTGAACAGGTACAGCGTGGGATTGCGGTCGGTCTGCAGTTCTTCCAGCGCAGTGTGGCTGTCAAAACTGTCAGGGGTGGTGGTGAACAGGTTTTCGCTCAGTTCCTGCCAGCTGAACACGGTGGTCTTTTCGTTTTGCAGCAGGGGGTCAAAGTCGTGCTCGCGGCGGTAGGTCATATCCAGCGGCACATTGCCCATCCGCCATTCATCCGGCGAGAGCATGTTGGCCCATTTGCAGGCTAAAGTAAAGGACTGGTTGATGTGGTATTTTTCGTCCGGTGCGGCATAGGGCGGCAGCACAAAGCTGTACAGCATGCCAAAGCAGAGCACCAGCACAAACACCAGCCGGTGCAGCGGCATGCGGCCCCGCATGGCAAAATAAATGCCAAGGAACACCACAACGCTGGCCAGCAGCCCGACCAGCAAAAAGAACCGGGTCAAAAATCCGCCAATCTGTTTGTAAGTCACCAGCAGCGCCAGCGTGCCGTCCACGGCCTCGCTGTTTACGGTAAAGGTATCGTTCCACAGCACAGCGCCGTTGCTGCAGCCCACGGTCAACCGGCCGGAACCGGTATACTCCGGTTTCAGGGTCACGCGGTAGCGGCGGCCTGCGCTGCCGGTCACGGGGGTATCCAGCCCCATGCCGGTGTACTGCCCGGCCACAATGTTCGCCATATCGCCGGTGGAGCGGGCCAGCACCTCGCCGGTGTCGGCATCGGCAAGTTCCAGGTGCAGCTCACCGGTGGGTTGGCCGTTGCTGGTGCCAAACACAAAGGCCATGGCCAGCAGGTCATTGTCGGTATCAAAGGTCTGGGCAGCGCCGTTGGCTTCGTCCAGCTCGGCGCTGTACTGGCTGTAATCATCGCTGATGCGCTCCGACAGGCTTTTGTCATTGTTGGGGCGCACCGCGGCCAACCAAACCAGCACCACGGCCAGCAGGCAGGCAGCAGCGGCGCACAAGGCGGTGCCCAGCGGGCTTTTCAGAAAATCCTTTATTTTGCTCATACGGGCTCCTCCCGGTTTTGGTGGTTCAGCGTTCAGGGGGTGTCCAAAACAAACACCGGAATATTTAACGTTTCAGCCGTACCCATCAAATCTCTGCGCCAAAGGCTTTTTTAACGGCGGCAGGCAGGCGGCCGTCCCGCAGCAGGATCTCTTCCACCGTGCCGCGCACAGCGCCCTCGCCGCCTTTTTGGCGGCAGATGAAATCCGCCCGCCCCAGCACAGGGCCGGCAGCATCGGCCGGGCAGGCCACAAAGCCGCACAGGGCCATGGCGGTCAAATCGTTCAGGTCATCGCCGCAATAGGCAACATCCTGCTTGGTCAGGCTGTGCTCAGCCATAAACCTGCTCAAAAAGGCGGCTTTGTCGTGCACGTTCTGGAACAGATAGTCAATGTGCAGGTCCTGGGCACGGTGGCGCACGGCTTCACATTCGCGCCCGGTGCAGATCATAACCTGCATCCCTGCCGCGTGGGCCAGCACGATCCCGGCCCCATCCTTGATGGCAAACTTTTTCAGCTCGTTGCCGGTGGAATCATAGTACACGCCGCCGTCTGTCATGGTGCCGTCTACATCCAGAACCAAAAGTCGAATCATGGGCAAACCTCGTTATTTTGCGTATTCGCTTGGGGTGATAAAGGTCACATCCAGCCCGCAGGCTTTGATGGCACCTGCCATGGCGGTGTTGAACGCGGCACCGCGCCCGGTGTGGGCGTGCAGCAGGCTGTCGGCATAGGCGGGGGCACCGGCCTTGTAGCCATCGGCCCCGGCCAGCAGCACGGCCTTGGCACCGCACAGCCGCAGCAGCCGCAGCAGCATCAGTACACTGTTGCTGCCAAGGGATGCGTTCTGCACATCCGGGGCAGCCAGCCGGTCATAATTGACCGCCAGCGCCCCCTGCGGCAGCGGCCGCAGGTTGGAGGTGAGCACAACAGGGCAGGGCAGGCCAGCAAGGTCCAGCTTTTCAAACCGCTTGCTGTTGGTAAAAAATGCGTAATCCGGCTGGCAGAATTCCGGGCAGAAATTGGCTGAAACAATGCAGTTCGCCTTGGCGGCGGCCACAGCATTGCGCCCGGTTTCCTCCGCCAGGCTGGCACCGGGGGCCAGCACCAGCACGGTCTTGCCGCCAAACGCGGTGCGCAGGGTATCCAGCGCGGCGGTGTCGTCAATGGCGCGGTTCTGGTATTCGCGGTACAGGCGGTCGGCATAGTCTTTATCGTATGCGGTGGCCTTGCTGCGGTCAAAACCGGCCAGAATATGGTTGATGTCCCGGTTGGTCAAATCGCCTTTGTCCAGATAATGCTCGGCGTAATCGCGGTGCAGGTTGTACCGTGCGCTCAGGAAGTAAGCCGGGGTGTAACCCCAGGCTGTCTCGCCTTTCAGCGGGGCGATATGGTCCTGGATGGCGTCCATCATCTCGTCAATGTCATAATGGCAGCCAAGGGTCTCGTTCATATAGTCGGCAATCAGCTCAATGGGCAGGTTGCCGGGAATGCGCCCCATGCCCATCAGGCTGCCGTCCACAGCGGTATCGCGGCCCAGGTGCTTGTCCAGAAATTCCTGCGCCAGGCAGAAAGAGAGCGCCATGTTCTCATGCAGGTGCAGCCCCACGCGGATATCCGGGGCCAGGTTGTGGTCCACCAGGCTGACGATGCGCTCTAAGTCACGCCGCCGCATGCTGCCGAAGGTATCCACAATGGAGAACTGGTACGGGTGAATCTCGTTTACCTGGTCTAAAATCCACAGCAAGTCTTTGTCGGCATAGCCCATAATGTTGATGGGATTGATGGACAGCTTGTACCCGCGGGCCTTGACTTCGCGGGCAAAATCCATGCCTTCGCGGATATCGTAATCGTGGGCGGTAATGCGCAGCATCTCAATGCCGTGCCCCTCATAAGGGGACAGCTTGGCAATATCATAATTGGAGCGCATGGCCATGCCGCTGTACATGGTGCTGCCGGTGTGGGCAGGCAGCAGTCTGTTCAGCTCTTCAATGGTGTTGCAGACGGTCACATCGGGGTTGTAGCCATCCACATTGCGCAGAAAGCCCACTTCCACAATGTCAGTCCCGGCACGGGTCAGCGAGGCGATAATATCTTTGGCTGCAGCAAAGCCCCAGTTCCAGCTGTTCACATAGCCGCCGTCACGCAGGGTGCAGTCCAACAGTTTAATATCGGGCATTTATTCTTTTCCTTTCAGGATTTCGCTTACAAGGGCAAGGTCCTTGGGGGTGTCAACGCTCACAGTCTTGTACGGGCTGACGATGGCATGTACCTTGTGGCCGTTTTCCACAAAGCGCATCATATCGTTCTCTTCGGCTTTTTCCAGAATGGACTTCGGTGTTTCGTGGTAGAACGCCAGCGCCCGGCGGGAGTACAGCTGGATGCCGGTCACCTTCTCGTATTCAAAATCCAGCGTGCCTTTGGGGTAGGGAATGGGGCTGCGGGAGATCATCAAAATTTCCCGTGCGGCGTTGGTCACGACCTTCTGGTTGGAAAAATCGATCACATCCGCGGGGTGCTCCATCCGGTTGGTCAGCACGGCGACATAATACGGGTCCTCCGGTAGGGTATCCGGCAGAATCAAATCAAACGCCTTTACGTTGATCAGCGGCTCGTCACCCATGATCTGCAGATACAGGTCGGCTTCTACCTTGGTGGAAACCTCCCAGATGCGCCCGGTGGGGGTGTCATGGTCGGGGCTGGTCATGCAGTATTCCATGCCGTAGGTGCGGCAGGCTTCGGCAATACGCTCATCGTCGGTGGCAATAAACACATCATCGAGCTTTTTGCACTTTTTGGCTTCCTGGTACACCCACCAGATCATGGGCTTGCCCAAAATATCCGCCAGCGGCTTGCCCGGCATCCGCGTGCTGGCATAACGGGCGGGAATAACGCCGATAAGTTTCATAGTAAGCAACATCCTAAAAGAAGCATTGGCTCGCCTTTGAGGGGAGCTGTCCGCGCAGCGGACTGAGGGGTGGTTCCCTAAGAAAGAGTTATAGATTGTTATGAAAATCTATTTGGATATCCGCATCAGAATCGTACGCTCAATTTCGGCTGCAACACCCTCCAAATTGAGAAGAACGTCCCGGTTGGAAAACCGCAGAACAAAAATACCAAACGCCTGCAAATAAGCAGTTCGGGCAGCATCCTGCTGCTGCCCCTGCGGTTCGTAATGCTGCGAACCGTCAATTTCAACTGCCAACTGAGCAGAAGCACAATAAAAATCAAGGATATAGGGCCCAACGCTCTTTTGGCGTGTGAATTTGTAGGGGCAGGGACGCAGATATTCATACCATAATTTGCGCTCCGCATCGGTCATATTTTTGCGCAGAGAACGAACATAGGCAAGATTGTTGGAATTATGCGGCAGGCGCATAGAATGGTACGTCCCCTTCCGGCTTATAATTTAGGCGGCAGTAAGGGAGCCACCCCTCCGACCTCGCTTGCGCTCGGCCACCTCCCCTCAAAGGGGAGGCATTACCCCTGCACCAACTTTTCTGCCTCTTCCAGCCCCACAAACACCTTTTCTTCCGCGGCGGTAAAGCCGCGCAGGACCCAGCTTTGCACGGTGACGGCGCGCTGGAATTTGAAGGGCAGGCAGAAATTGAGAACCTCGCTTGGCATGGTGCGGGGCAGGATAACAGCAGTAGGGAACAGCTTGGAATAATCCGTGGTATCCCGCGGGTGGGTTTTGATAAACAGCGGTTCTGTGCAGTATTTCTTGGCAACAGCCGCAAACATGGCGTCCTGGGTGGGCTGATCCATCAGGCCGTCCAGCACAAAGCTGCGGGGCAAAAGCAGGCAGGCACCCTGCACATGCTCCGGCAGGGGAACGGCCAAAAACACCTGGCGGATGATGGCTTTTTCTTCCTCCATCAGGCTTTCCAGTAGCTGCGCTTTGGATACCGTTACCAGCTTGTCTACGCCAAAAATGCTGCACCGCGCGGCGTCTTCGCTTTCCACCGTGCGGCAGCAGGGGCTGTCGCCCCAGTAGCGGTAGGGGCCGCGGGGGTTGGTGCGCTGCTCGTCCAGCAGGTGCTGGTCAGGGTCCAACGTGCCGCCAAAGGTATCTTCGCACAGGGTATAAACCCGGCGCTCCCGCTGCAGGTAGCGCCCTAAAGCGCTCCAGTCATTGCTGATGTACACATGCCCCTTGGGCAGCGTAAAATACGGCTTGCGGAACGGGTGGCGCAGGCGGTAAAAGTCGCTTTCGCTGTTCTGTGCGTCCAGCTTTTCCTCGTCCACGATCAAAACAGCGTCCCACAGATCCGGCGCGGCGTCCAGCAATTTAGCGCGCAGGGTTTCGGCTTCTGGCACACAGGTGCTCAGCACAAGGGTGGACTTGCCGGGGCGGCTGCGCAGCGCGCGCACCAGCGCGATTAACACATGATACAGCGTGTGGCAGATGAAAATATCACCCATCGTATCCATTCTCCAACACTTTGACCGGCGGGAAGTGGATGCGGCCCCAGCCCGGTGCCCATTCCGGCATGGTCAAATCGCCGGAGGTTACCTCAAACGCAAACTCGGTCACTGGCTTGTCCAGGCAGACAGCCTGGGTCAGCACGCCGTCAAACACATCCACATAGAAGAAATACTGGCCTTCGCCCAGCAGGCTGGGGTCAAACTCAAACTCGGTGGTATACAGCTTGCCGGGCACGGCGGCGCCCAGGTTGACCGGGTGGGTAATGCCCACGGGGGTCGAATCCCGGAAATGCAGGTTCAGCTTTAAGTGTACCCCGGCAAACGGCTCCGAAACACGCCAGGTAATGCGCACCCGAATTTTTTCGGTGTCCGCAAACACACTGGATTCCTTGCCCACAAAGTCCAGCGTTTCCAGCCGCATCCGCTTGCCTGCGCTGGCGTTCATGCGGGAAACATCCATCAGGTCATAGTGGACAACGTTTACATCGGTGGTTTCCATGTAAACCGCAATGGCCTGCTCTACATCGCCGTCAAAAATCACGCGGCCCTGGTCCAGCACCACGCAGCGGGTACACAGCTGGCGGATGGTGCTCATGTTGTGGCTGACATACAAAACCGTGCGGCCTTCCTGCCCGGCAACATCGCTCATTTTGCCAAGGCATTTCTGCTGGAACTTCATATCACCCACGGCCAGAACTTCATCCATTACCATGATCTCGCTGTCCAGATGGGCAGCTACGGCAAAGGCCAGCTTGACAAACATACCGCTGGAATAGCGCTTGACGGGGGTATCAATAAAATCACCGCACTCGGAAAATTCAATGATCTGGTCAATTTTGGAATCGACCTCGGCGCGGGTCATGCCAAGGATGGCACCGTTCATGTAAATGTTTTCGCGGCCGGTCATTTCGTTGTTGAAGCCGGTGCCGACTTCCAGCATGGAAGCCACACGCCCGCGCAGGCGGATCTCGCCTTCGGTAGGGGCGGTAATGCGGGACAGAATTTTGAGCAGGGTGGATTTGCCTGCACCGTTGCGGCCGATAATGCCAAGGGCTTCGCCTTTGTAAACGGTCAGGTCAACACCGTTCAGCGCCATAAAAGTCTTGCCAAACAGGCGGGCATCGGTGCCAATCACGGTGTTGGGGTCCTCTTTGCCGCGTACACGGGCCCACCAGCTTTGCAGGTCATGCGTCAGGGTGCCGCCGCCGATCTGACCAAGCTTGTACTGCTTTTTTAACCCGGATACCTGAATAACGGGTACGCGCTGATTTTGTGCATTCGTCTGGTTTTCCATCTGCGCCCCTCCTTACACGGTGTCCATAAAGGTTTTTTCAATGCGGCTGAACAGCACAACGCCCAGCACAAGGGCGGCGGCTGTAAAAATCAGGCTGTAAATCAGGTTGCCCACTTCCACCGTTCCGGTGCCAAGGGTTCCCATGCGGAACACTTCGATCGGGGCGGTCATGGGGTTCAGGCGCATCAGCATCTGCAAACGGGGAGAATTGTCCAGACTGGACAGCGGATATACAACAGGGGAGATATACATCCACAGCTGTACGCCGAAGCTGACGGCAATGGCAAGGTCACGGTACTTTGTGGTCAGGGCCGAAACGATAATACCCACACCCAGGCCCAGCAGCATAACTTCCAGCACTACCAGCGGCACAGCGAACGCCCAGGCTGTCAGGTGTACACCAGACCCGGTCACGGCAAAGTAAGCCCAGAACAGAACATACATGACAAACTGGATAAAGAAGTTGATCAGGCTGGTAAGCACCTGACTGATGGGTGTGGTAAGCCGCGGAAAATATACCTTGCCGAACACCTGACTGTTGGCAACAAAGGTATTGGCGGTTCCGTTGATGCAGGAGGCAAAAAAGGTCCACACCGTGTTGCCGGCCATGTAGAACAAAAAGCTTGGCGTACCGTCCGTAGAAAGCCCGGCAATGCCGCCGAACACCACGTTGAACAGCACCGTGGTGATAAGCGGGTTCAGGATGATCCACAGCGGCCCCAGGATGGTCTGCTTGTACATGACGGTAAAGTTGCGCTTGACGAACATGACGATCAGATCACGGTAGCGCCACAGTTCTTCCAGGTCCACATCAAACCAGCCGGTGCGCGGCCGAATAACGGTGGTCCATTGCGTATTATCCCCGGCAGGGGTCTGGTTGCGTTGCTCTGCCATAAAAAGCCCTTTCAAAAATAGATATTTCATGGGAATCCCCGATACATACTTATAGACAATTCATTGTACCATAATCCGCTGTAAAAAACAATGTTTGCACTGTGCAGAAAGCGCTGCCAAAACAAAAACCGCCCTGCAAGCCCGGAACAGGGGATGCAGAACGGTTCAAAGAGTTTATTTTGCGGTCAGCCTGCGCCAGCCGGTGCGCAGCAATGTCCAGCAGCCAAGCAGCAGCAGGGAAAGCAGGATGTCCCACCCGATGCGGCAGGGCAGCGTGAACAGCAGGCGGTCTTTTTGCCAGATGGCACTGGTAAACACATCCATATGGTGTACAAAGAACAGCCACAGGCTGTGCCGCCCCAAAAAGCTGAGCGCCGGGCGCAAAGTGTTATTGGCGTTCAGTTCACGGCACAGATGGCAGAAGATCCAGATGCCGCATACGCTGATGGCGGCGCACAGAATGTAATTGGAGTATGTGCGGGAAGCAAGTTCAATATAAATGCCCTGCTGGCAGCACCATGCCCAGGGGATCAGCATGGCCAGAAAAAGCGGGACCCGGTACCGGTCCAGCAATGCCTGATGCTGACGGAACAGCTGCCCCAATGTGAGGTACATGACAACGACCATTGCAACATCCAGACATTGGGGAAGATACTGTACCTGCCCGATGTATGCCCCGAACAGCATGACAATGAAACTGACGGCAAAATTCCCTTTGGGGAACAAAAGCCCCAGCAGCTCCCAGATCAGCTTGCCCCAGAACAGTGCAAACAAAAACCATGGCATGCCGCAGCTGGGAATGCCGTCGGCAGGGTTACCGCTGGCCCAGAACAGGGTGATGGCATTGTAGCGGGCAATATCCCACAGGTTGGTCAGGCTTCTGTCATCAGAAAGGAAAAAGTTCAGCAAAACGTTGAACACCTGCACCACACCCAGCACGGGAACGATCAGTGCAACAAAGTCCTTCCTGACCCGGCGGGCAAAGCCCTGCCAGGTATCCGGGCGGCGGGCCGTATAGCCGGTCAGAAAGAAAAAGGCCGGCATGTGGAACGAAAAAATGAAATTGCGCATCAGGTTGCCGTAGGGCAGGGTGTGCCCCACGATAACCAGGATCATGCACAGACCTTTGGCGGTATCAATCCAGTCAATGCGCTGGCGCACGGCAGGGCGGGAAGCTGTTGCGGCGGGTTGTTGAACAGCAGTCATACGGCAGTCTCCTTCAGTCCGGCATCACTGCTGCTTGGGCGGATTCTTTTTCTGTTTGTCATTGCAGTGTTCCTGGCAGCTGGCGCAGTTGCCGGTGCAGCCGCCGTGCCAGCCCTTTTCGCTGTTGGCAATAAAACCGATGGCAACGCCGAGCAGAACAAAAATAATAACCAGAACAAGGATACTTTGAAGTGACATGGAAAAAACCTCCCTATGGGTTAAGCGAAAACAAAGTGACAGGTGAATACGCTGCCCTTATGCCAACCCCAGCAAAACCCCTACACAGTGCACGGCAAACGCCACAACCCAGGCAATGCCGCACTGCATCAGTACCACACCCAGTGCAGCCCGGCCACCGCCCAGTTCCCGCTTGACAGCGGCAATGGCTGCAACACAGGGGGTATACAACAGCGTAAAGATCAGGAAAACCAGCGCAGTAAACGGGGTGAACAGCGTGTTCAGCGCGCCGGTATCGCCGCCCAGCAGGACGGTCAGGGTGGAAACAACGCTTTCCTTGGCGGTAAAGCCGGTGATCAACGCAGTGGAAATGCGCCAATCGCCAAAGCCAAGGGGCTTGAAGATGGGGGTGATCAGGCTGCCAACCAAAGCCAGAAGGCTGGAATCCGGGGTGGCAGCAACATTCAGGCGGGTGTCGAACGTCTGTAGGAACCAGATCACGACGGTTGCAACAAAGATAATTGTAAAGGCACGCTGAATAAAATCACGGGCCTTTTCCCAAATCAGCTGGCCGACGCTTTTGGGCGAAGGCAGGCGGTAGTTGGGCAGCTCCATCACAAAGGGTACCGGTTCACCGCGGAAACAGGTCTGCTTGAGGATCAGCGAATACAGTATACCACACAAAATGCCGAAAAGATAGAGGAAAATCATGACCGGTGCACGCCATACCCGCGGGAAAAACGCGGCGGTGAACAGCGCATAAATGGGCAGCTTGGCGGAACAGCTCATGAACGGGGTCAGCAAAATCGTCATGCGGCGGTCACGCTCACTGGAAAGGGTGCGGGTTGCCATAATGGCGGGAACCGAGCAGCCGAAGCCCACCAGCATGGGCACAAAGCTGCGGCCCGAAAGCCCAATGCGGCGCAGCAGTTTGTCCATAACAAAGGCCACGCGGGCCATATAACCGGTATCTTCCAGGATGGACAAAAAGAAGAACAGGATAACGATCGTGGGCAAAAAGCTCAGCACGCTGCCCACACCGGCAAAAATGCCGTCGATCACAAGGCTGTGCACCACCGGGTTGATCTGATACGCCGTCAGGGCGCGGTCCACAACGCCGGTAAACCAGTCGATGCCAAGGGTCATCCAGTCCGAAAGGGTGGAGCCCACTACGCCAAAGGTCAGCCAGAAAACAAGCGCCATAATGCCCGCAAAACAGGGCAAGGCAGTGTATTTGCCGGTCAGGATCTTATCAATGGCAACGCTGCGCTTATGCTCCAGGCTTTCGCCCGGCTTCACCACCGTGGCGGAGCATAGCTTTTCAATAAAGGTAAAGCGCATGTCCGCAAGGGCGGCTTCGCGGTCCAGCCCGGTCACGGTTTCCATTTCAGCAATGGCGTGGCCCAGTATATCTGTTTCGTTGGGGTTCAGCTGCAGGGCTTTTTCAATCAGGGTGTCTCCCTCCACCAGCTTGGTGGCGGCAAAGCGCAGCGGCAGCCCGGCGGCAGCGGCATGGTCCTCAATCAAATGTCCGACAGAATGGATGCAGCGATGCACCGCGCCCCTGGGGTCTGCTGGGTCACTGCCTGCCGTGCAGAAGTCGATGCGGCCCGGCAGCTCCCGGTAGCGCGCCACATGGATGGCATGTTCGATCAGCTCGTCAATGCCCTCATTTTTGGCGGCAGAAATGGGAACAACCGGAATGCCCAGCATTTCTTCCAGCTGGTTTACCATGATGGTGCCGCCGTTGGCGCGCACTTCGTCCATCATGTTCAGCGCCAGCACCATGGGGGTATCCAGCTCCATCAGCTGCATGGTCAGGTACAGGTTGCGCTCAATGTTGGAAGCATCCACAATGTTGATAATGCCGGACGGGTGCTCGCTCAGGATAAAATCCCGCGTGACAATCTCCTCGTTGGAGTAAGGGGACAGGGAATAAATGCCCGGCAGGTCCGTTACGGTGGCTTCCTTGTGGTTGCGGATCACGCCGTCCTTGCGGTCCACCGTAACGCCGGGAAAGTTGCCCACATGCTGGTTGGAGCCGGTCAGCTGGTTGAACAGCGTGGTTTTGCCGCAGTTCTGATTGCCGGCCAGGGCAAAGGTCAGCGGTGCACCGGCGGCAATGGGGGCGCCGGCTTTGCGCTCGTGGTAGCTGGCGGCTTTGTCCAGCTCGCCAACGCCGGGGTGGGCTACCACCTTGTGGCGCTCTTCGCTGGGGGCGGCGCGGTCCGTTGCGTGCACACTGTCAATTTCAATTTTCTGCGCATCGGCCAGGCGCAGGGTCAGCTCATAACCACGCAGCTCCACTTCAATGGGGTCCCCCATGGGGGCCGTTTTGCGCAGCGTTACCTCGGTGCCGGGGGTCAGCCCCATATCCAGCAGGTGGTGGCGCAGCTCGCCCTCACCGCCTACCACGCGGATGATTGCATCCTGCCCAATGTGCAGGTCACCTAATGTCAGCATATTGATTCCTCTTTTTTGTACGGCAAGGTAATGCAAGCCGGTTTATTTCGACTGAATGGCATGAATTTCGCTCATGAACGCGTAAAGTTTACCACGTTTAACTTACGGCGTCAATATATCAGGAAAAACTGTGAAATGCAGGCTTGAAAAGTGCACAATTTCTGGTGGGGCGGGCAGCCATCTTGCCGCAAAATGCTGAATTCAATATTTATGCATTGACTTTGAATATTTATGTATTATACTAGAATTTATCCTGATGCAGCTCCGGAAAGAGGGAAAGTTCCGCCGCTGCGCTAGGGTGTATCTGAAAAGTCGAAAGTATCGTCTATTTCTACAAACGCAGCCGGATTTTGCGTTAAAAAGCCTTGGGCAATACCGCATAATTCTAAGTGCCGATACGGCGAGCGAGGTGCGGCAGCTGCTAAGCCAAAAGCGCAGATAATACTGGATGTCTTATCGAGCATTTTGGCAACGCAGATGCTGTGCCGCAGCCGCCGAAGCGGTGCTTAAGCCGTAAGGCGGGAATTGTGCGGTGTTGCCCTTGGAATCCACAAAGGATTCCTGCGGCTCTTTGCCTTAAATCCTGCTTGTGTTTGCGAAATGTCCGTCATTTTCCTTGTTTTCAGATACGCCTTGAAAATCAGAGAACCATGAACAAAGAAGGTATATTGTAATGAAAAAAGCATTGTCTTTGATGACTGCCGCTGCCTTGGTCCTGAGCCTGGCTGCCTGCGGTTCCACCGCTTCTTCTGCTGCATCTTCCGAAGCCGCTTCCAGTGATGCTGCATCTTCCGAGACTGCTTCCTCTGAAGCAGCCAGCGAGACTGAAACTGCTGAGCTGTCCACCGTTGAGCCGGGCAAGCTGATCATGTCCACCAACGCAGCCTTCCCCCCGTACGAGATGACCACCGATTCCGGCGAATTTGAGGGCATCGACATTGAGACCGCACAGGCCATTGCTGACAAGCTGGGCCTGGAGCTGCAGATCGATGATATGGACTTTGACGCTGCACTGCTGGCTGTACAGCAGGGCAAGTCCGATATGGTTATGGCTGGCGTTACCGTTACCGACGAGCGCCAGAACGTGATGGACTTCACCGATTCTTACGCAACCGGCATCCAGTCCATCATCGTCAAGGAAGATTCCGATATTGCCAGCGTGGATGACCTGGCTGGCAAGAAAATCGGCACCCAGCGCGGTACCACCGGCTACCTGTACTGCTCTGACGACTTTGGCGATGAGAACGTTGTTGCTTACGACGACGGCCTGACTGCCGTGCAGATGCTGAACAACGGCCAGGTTGACTGCGTTGTTATTGATAACGCTCCCGCTAAGGAATTTATTGCTGCCAACCCCGGCCTGAAGCTGCTGGACACCGCTTACGTGGAAGAAAGCTACGCAATCGGCATTGGTAAGGGCAACACCGAACTGAAGGATGCCATCAACACCGCTCTGGAAGAGCTGAAGGCCGACGGCACCCTGCAGGCTATCGTGGACAAGTACATCACTGCTGAATAAAGCAGCTTTTTCACAAGTGCCACAGGGAGGTGGCCCACAGGGGCGCCTCCCTTTTGTTGGTAAGACCGTAAAATAAACGCCCGGTGCCCTGGTGCCGGAACACAGGAAAGGTGTGGAATGCGGATGGCCGCACAATACGAAATGCTGACCCAGCTGGCGAAAGCTGGTACAAAGCTGGATTTCGGGCAGGATCTGTTCGTCAAATTCTACCAGGCATTTATTGCCTCAAACCGCTGGCAGCAATACCTCAAAGGGGTCATCCCCACGCTGTATGTAACGGCAATTGCTTTGACGATCGGCGTGGTGCTGGGCAGCGTGGTTGCCCTGGTGCGTGTTGCGCATGACCAGCAGCGCCGCGGCCATGCCGCCCATGGGGAATCCGTCGCCGGTAGCGGCGCTGGTCACGCCGGCCTTACCGCCGTCCTTACCGCCGGAGGTAACGGCCCGGGCGCTGTCCCGTCGGAAGGAGACGGAGGCGCTGCCGTCGTCGGAGACGATGGTGATGGTGCGCTCGCCGAAGGCCAGCGTGCGCAGGAACTGTGCGCGGAACGTGACGATCAGCCTGCCGCCGTCGGGATCAGCCGTCACCTCGTAGTTGGCGGGATCCACCGTCACGCCGTCGATCTGCGCGGTGAAGCCGTCATACTCCTGGTGGAAGGTAACGCCCAGCGGCTTGTCGCCGGGTCTCCATACCCTCACATCGTCCACGATGCGCAGACCGATGGCGGGCAGGATGGTGTCCCTGCGGGTGATTTCCCTGACGGCAGTGGCGTCCAGATAATACTTGCCGCAGCCGGAGCAGTACCAGTATTCGATGTTGCCGTCGGCGGTGGAGGTGGCGTTGACCTTGGTCACGCGGCGCAGGCTGCCGTGGTTCCCGGGTGCCGGATCGCCGAAGCTCTCGCCGCAATATCTGCACACCGCCGGAGCCTTGCAGGAGGCGGGAGTGCCCACAGTGTGGCCGTTGTTGACCGTGATCTGCACCTGGGTGCTGTTGCCGGCCCGATCGGTGGCCACGATGGTGTGGAGCTGGCTGTCCGCCTCAATGATATAGGTACTCCCCGCGGCGCGGCCGGGGGCGCTGACAGCCGCTGTGCCGTCCACGGTGACGGTATCCAGATACGCATCGGTGACGGTGAAGGTCACGCTGCCGCAGTAGACCGCGCCGTCGTCCACACCGGCGATGACCGGCGCGGCGGCATCCAGCACCACGCCGTCGGACCGCAGATAGGTGACGTTGCCCGCCGCATCGGTGATCCGTGCATAGGCGATGAGCCTGTCATTGGGGGTGATGGCCACAGGCGCAGTGTAGGGCTGGAGAGTCATGCCGTCCAGCTGCGCCGCGGTATAGTCCTCCTCCGTGAGCAGGTACTCGATGGCCGTCACACCGCTGGCCTCGTCCGCCGCCGTCAGCGTCACGGTCTGCCGGCTCTTGTAGAACAGGTCAAAGCTGATGGTATTCCAGAAGCTCCGCCACGCGTTGCGCTGGTCGATGCGGATCTCGCCGGTGGGATCGGTCTTGTCGATCTTGTAGGTGAGGGTGACGGACTCGGAGATATAACCGTCCGCCGTATTCTTCACATAGAAGGTCAGGCTGCCGGTGCCCGTCTCATCGGAGCGGGTCAGGCTGCCGCGCCAATCGCCGTTGGCGGTATTGGTGCCGGACACCTGCCAGCCGTCCGCCGCCGTCACCATGAAGTCCTGATTCGTCCACTGGCCGGTGCCGGCGGTATACTCCGCGCCGGTGGCGGTATACGCCTTGATGCTGGCGGTGATGCCGGCGGGCTGGGTCAGGCTGTAATTGCCGGCTTTGCCGTTGGCGCTGTCGGCAATGGTAAACTCGGTAAAGCTGACGGGAATGTTATCGCCCGCAGCCACCGTGTCGAAGGTCGGCGTGCCGCAGCGGAGCATCAGTGTCTCGCCGTCCGCCAGATTCACCAGCGTGGGCGTGCCCTCGATGGCGGCGGTGTTGAGCCCGTCATAGAGCTTGTCGCGGACGGTCAGACTGCCGATGCTCAGCGGACGCGCCGTGATGGCGGCGCTGCCGGGATTGGGCTGCGCGGCCAGGGTATAGTTGGCCGCGTCGCTGCCCGCCAGAGCGAAGCCCGTAAAGGTCACGGTCCTTCTGCCCACGTCGGGACTGTCCGCGTTGGCCTGCCCCATCACCACCGACAGGTCGTCGCCGCTGATCTTGCCCTCCATGGCCCGCTCGGGATAATAGTACCTGCATACGATGGACGTGCTGCCGTCGTAGGTCTTGTCCTCCAGTGCAGGGGTGTGGAGCCGGATCTCCTTCGGAGTGATGGTAAAGGTCCCCGTCTTTTCAATGCGGTCGTAGTGCTCCGTCTCCGCCACGGTCAGCCGCACGTTGTAGGTGCCGGCGTCCTCGGGCGCTGCGGTGGTATAGGCGCCGGGGTCCGCGCCGTCGGGCTTGAACTCCCATGTCATGACGCCGTCGCTCTCCGTATTGGCGGAGGGCGTCACAGGCTCGCTGTCATAGATCTTGTCCATGGAGGCGATGTCAGCGTCCACAGTGGACCTGCCCACGGTCAGCACCACGGTGGTGGAGGCCGGCGCCTGATTGTCGCCGCCGGAGACATAGGTCTCGCCCAAGGGGTCATAGGACACGGTCAGGGTGTAGCTGCCCGCCGTCAGCGCCGTCAGGAAGCTGTTGGTCAGGGTGATGGCCAGCTGGCCGTTGGCGGATGCGCCGATCCGATACTCCGTATCCCTTACCAGTGCTCTGCTGCCCATGGTGATGCTTCTCACCGTGCTGCCGTTGTCCTTCACACGGAATACGCAGTCGTCCGCGGAGGCTTCGGCGAAGCTGACGCGCTCCGTGATCTGCTCCGCGTCGGTGTAGACCACCATGCCGTCGGCATTGACCACGGTAACGTTGCCCTCCCGGTCGATGGCCTTCACATAGAGGAAGCCCTTGCTGTTGGGAGCCACGGTAAAGCTGCCCCTGCCGTCGGTGTCCAGCGTCAGCGCCGTCCAGCCGTCGGCGGCTCCGGCGTCGGCTTCCTTGGTAAAAGCCGTGCCGCTCAGCAGGTACTCCGCCTTGTCCAGCCCCGCGCCCACATCGGCGGCGGTGACGCTGACCGTCTGTGTCTCCTTGAAGAACAGGCCGAAGGAAATACGGTTCAGGAAGTTCCTGAAGCTGCTGTTCCGGATGGTGATCTCCGCCGTGGGCGGCGTGTTGTCGTATGCGCCCACGATGCGCAGCAGGCTGTTGTTGAAGTCTGCCGTCACCTGAACGGTGTAGCCGGCGGCGTCGCTGCCGGTAAATCGCTGCTTTGTGGTCAGCGCACCCTGCTCCAGCTCCAGGCCGTCCTCGCCGGTGTAGCCCGGCAGCATGGTGACGCGGAGGGTGTAGGTCTGGCCGCTGCGTACCGTCCTTGTCAGGTCTGCCTCCTCCACGGCCACGCCCACATGGCTGGAAATGCGCATATCCACCAGACGGTAGAGGGTGAACGTCACGGTGGTCACGTTGCCCGCTTCGTCGGCGGCGGTGATGGTCACCGGCTTGCCATCGCCCTCACTCAAGGGCAGCTCATACCGGCCGGCCGCGTCGGGGCGCACCTCTGCGGCTGTGCCGCTGCCGTAGGACACGGTCACCCTTACCTCATTGGCGTCCGCCACGGTGTAGATCACGTTGTCCGTCACGTCCATGACCTGCCGTCCGTTCTCGGTCTTGAGCGCCGCGCCGTTCAGGAAGCCGATCACCGGCGCGGCAGTGTCCGTTTCGCTGACGTCGCCGCAGCCGCACTTCTTCTCATGGGTAGTGGCGTCCCATTCATAGCTGTGGTTGGAATGGGGTCTCACCGTGTAGCTCTGGCTCATCAGGCTGTTCACATAACCGTTTTCCAGATGCTCGATCCCAAAGTAGGCATAGCCGGTCTTCAGCATATCCTTCAGCAGCTGGTCGCCGCCGCACTCGAGACCGCCATACTCGCCGCCGGACAGCTCACCCTTCGCGCCGATACCAAATTCCACGTTGCTGCGGAACTTACCGGCAGAGGCCACCAGCTTGCCGCCGTCCCCGATCGTGACCGCATTTCGGAACTCAGGCTCGCCGCTCTGCGCAGTCACGGTGAGCACACCGCCGCTGAGCACTTCGGTCTGATTTTCAACGGTGACGCTGCCGGTCAGTCCGACCGTACCGGCTCGCATCGTTATACGGCTTATCGTGCCGCCGGTCACCTCCGCCGGAGTGCCGTCCCTGGTCTGGAGATGCCCCATGGCCGCGCCGCTGGCGGTCAGCTTAGCGCTGCCGTACAGCTCCACATCGCGCAGCACGGTGCCGTTGACGGTCAGGTCCGCCGTGTCCCTGACCTGCATATTGCAGGATACCTCGCCGCCCGAAAGGATCACCGCCGCGCTGCCGCCGGCTGTGAAGGCGGTATTGCCGGCCTTATGGCCGTTGAGGTCCAGCGTGAACTTGCCGCCGTTGATGCTTACATCCTCCGCCGCGTCCTGATACAGTCTGACGGTATACAGGGCGGCGTCCTGCACGCCGGCAGAGAGGGTCTTGACTGCGGCCAGCGCCTCGCTCAGTGTCTTGTACCAGTCAACGCTGGCGCCGCTGCTGACGGAGGCCGTGAAGCTCTCGCCGCAGGCGCAGGTGCCGTCGCCGCGGATGCTGTGGACGTGACTGATGACCTTGACGTTGGTCAAATTGTCGGTTTTCCCCTGAATGAACTCGCTTATGTCGACCCTGTAATAGACGTAACCGCTCTTCAGCAGCTCGCTCAGCGTGCGGCCGGCGGCGATGCCAAGCTTTTTGTATGTACCGCCTGCCAGCTCGCCGACGGCCTCCTCCGCAAATTCCAGCAGTCCGTTGAATTTGGCTGTGGAATTGGGAACGACTGTCATCCTGGCGCCGCCCCCGATGCGGACGTCCCCATCAAAGACGGGGGCCTCCCGCACGCTCAGCTCGCCGCCGTCCACGTTGACCTGACCGGTGACTTTCGCGTTGAAATGGACACGGACCTCACCGCCCGTCATATCGATGGTGCCCACGGTGCCGCCGTTCATGATCAGCAGTGCGTTAGCGCTCTCCACCTTGAAGGCCGACGCGCTGGCGTCGGGATAGAATTGCACGTTGGCGCTGCCCTGCAGCGTGATCCTGCCCAGCCCCTCCGCAGCGCTGACGGTCAGCGATGCACTGCTGAGGGTCACGTCAGATACCAGCTTGCCGTTCTGGATGCCGATATCGGTCGTGCCGCTGATGGCCAGGCCGCTGGGCACGGTGGCCGTCTTGCCGTTGAGATCCAGCGTAAACTTGCCGCCGGTGACGCGCACATCCTCCGTCACATCCCGATGCAGCCTGACGGTGTAGCGGCTGGCGTTCTGCGCGTCGGCAGAGAGGGCCTTGACCTCGGCCAGCGCCCCGTTGAGCGTGTCGTATCCGGTGACCTCGCCCGCCGCGTCGGTCAGGGTAGCCACGAACTGGTACTGGCAGGTGCCGCATTTTCCGTTCGCATCGATGTCGGGGTGGCCGCAGGGCTCCAGCGTCACGTTGAAGACCCGGGACTCCGCCCGATAGCCGTGGAACGTCAGCTGGAGCTGGTACTGGCCGGTTTTCAGCGTGGTATTGCTGCTTACCGTAACGGCGCCGTTCCCGTCGCTGCTGACCTTAGGCGCATCCGCTGTCGACCACCCATCGATGGCGCTGGCGCGGTAATAGAGCTTGGCGTCGAATACCCAGCTCATGGCGCTGTCATACGCCGCCGTTACCTTCAGGCTGGGAATAGTGGGCGAGGTCTCGTAGACGGTCAGTGTGCCGCTCGCCGGTGTCTGCTGGATGATGCGCAGGGGTGCATCCACCACCTCGACCTCATGCAGCCGCTTCTGGCCGGCCACGGACGTCGTATCCGCGTTGCTGTCATCCTGCCAGGCATCTGTGCCCAGCACCGACCGGTACGCTTTGCCCGCGCCCAGCAGATCCATCACGTTCTCATTCGGATCCATCAGGGTGATCATGCCGAAGTAGCCGCCGTTGAGCAGCAGCGTGCCGTCGTCATGCTGCACGATGCCGCCGCCGAATTTGCCGCTCTCGACGATGATCCTGCCGCCCTCTGCGGCATTGGGCACGCACGGCTGCCCCACCTTGATGGACGCGCTGTCCGTCAGGGTCACCTCGGCGGTCTGTGCCGCGAAGAAGTTGTTCTCAGCCACCGTCAGCTTCCTGCCGTTGAAGTCGATGGTAAAGGTGCCCGCCGCGATGGTGTAGTTCGCTTCCACCGCCGCATCCGCCAGCATCCTCACGGTGCTGCCGTCCAGACGCGCCGCCGCGTTGACGGCTTCCTCGAAGGTCCCATAGCTGGTAGTTCCACCTGCGGTGTCCGTCACCGCTGCCGCCGCCATCTCCGCGCCGCAGTTGTTGCACTTGCCGTTGGTAACGCCCGCTCTGTGGTCGCAGACGGTGACCTCCAGACTCTGCGCCGGAACGTCATTCCTGACATAGGTGCTGTTGAGGAACTTGTATCCATCGGTCACGTTGTCAAAGTCCCGATAGGCCTCGCTGCCCTTGATGGACACCGTGTCCGGTGTGAACGCCGCGCGGCTGGCAGCGGTGCCGCCAGCCGCCTTGAAGCTGGCGACTCCGCTGAGCTCGATGGTGAGCTCGCCCATGTCCGCATGGTTGACGCCGTAGCTTATGACCGTCCCACCGTCCAGCCGCTCGGGATTGCCGATAGCGGTCACGCGGCCCGTGCCGTTGACGAACAGATTCGCCTCGCTGGCGTCCATCATATTGATACCGGCGCTGAAGCCGTTGGTCTCATTGGCGGAGGACCCGTTTGTCAGCTGGCCGCCGTTGGCGTTCAGCACGCCGCCGCTGTTGACCGTCACCTCACTGCGGCTGGTCATCTGCAGGCCGACGCTGGCAAAGCTGTCGCCGCAGGGAGCCACGCCGCCGTTGGCGTTCACCGTGGCATTTTCAATGACCGCGTTATTGCCCAGATAGATACCGCCGCTGATGGGCTTGATGCCGGAGTTGAGATCCTGCACCGCCGTGCCGCCGGTGGCGTTCAGCACGCCGCCGTCGGAGACGCTCACGCTGTTGCCGGACACGCCGTAGCTCTGGAGGCCGCGGCCGCCGTTGGCGGTGACGGTGCCGTTCTTCACGGTCACGTCGCCGAAGATGCCGCAGCTGATGCCGGCGCTTCCGGCGCTGCCGCCGTCCGCGACCAGCTCCGCGCCGCCGTCCACATAGACAGCGCCCTTCACGCCGCAGCTGTTCTTGGCCTTTACGTTGCCGATGCCGCTGCCGTTGGCCGTCACCCTCGCGCCCTGCTCCACGCGCAGCGTATTGCCGCCCATGTAAATGGCCGCGCCGCTGGTGCCGTTGTCAGAGCTGGTACCGTTGTAGTTGACGGTCAGCTCGCCGCCCGTGTACGCATCATATGCATGCGCAACGGTCAAATTGCCTTCCGCACGCCAGCCCAGACCGTTGACAGTCAGCGTGGCGTCCTGCCCCAGCCCCACCGTCACATCGCCCTTGGACCACACGGCGCACTCGTTGGCGCCGCCGCCTGTGATGCTGCACTTGCCCACCACCTTCACGGTGGTTCCGGCCGGCAGGATCAGCGCATTGGAGCCCTCGGCCTCGATCTGCACCTTGTACAGATACAAATAGTTCTCGCCGGCGACCCATTGGTATCCGCCGTTGGCATCCAGGGAGACCTGGTCCTCTCCCGTGGTCAGGTCAAGGCAGACGACCTTCTTCACCGCGCCTGTCTGCGCCGCCGCGACGCTTTTGACGTCCCGGGTCACGGTGTAGGTGTCGCTGCCGCCCCGCTTCTGTTCCGTCCGTGTCTGGCCGGACGCGGCGGACAGGTTCTCCGCCATCGCCGCCCACGCCGTGGCGGGCAGCAGGGAAAATACCATCACCGCCGCCATCGCCACCGACAGGAGCCGTTTTTTCAAACTGCTGTTGTTCATCTCACTTCTCCTTCTTGCCCACTTGACTGCCTGCTTTTCACTTCTCTTTCTTGCTCATTTGGCTGCTTACGTCTCTCATCTGACCGATGCATCAGGTGCAAAATTTGTATCCGGCTGCCGGAAGGAATGATGATCGTCCAGATCGGTTAATTATCATTTTACCATGGGAATCGCGCAGAAGCAACATTTTTTAACGCATTATCTTCATAAACGGCAAAAACCACGATAGATGCACATTTTTTAATGGCATTTAGTGGCCCCCGCAAATCGCCCCTTGACATCCTCCGGCGCAGTCATGATAATATACATATTGCAGCTTTGCAGGATTTCTTTCGAAGACCGCGAGGAGGAACGGACCCCATGGAGAATTACAAATTTTCGACCTTACCCTATCAGCGCCCCGATCTGGAGGCCCGCCGCACCCAGTTGGCCCGGTGGCAGGACGCCGTGGAGCAGGCGGAGAGCTTCGATGCGCTGCGTGCGCTGCTCTTTGAGATGGACCGCGCCAACGGTGAGCTGTCCACCCAGTGCGCCATCGCCCACATCCGCCACACTCTGGACACCCGCGACGCCTTCTATGAAGCGGAGATCCACTACCTGCAGGACACCCTGCCCACCCTGGGCGCCGCCGAGGTGGCGCTGAGCGAGGCCATCGCCTCCAGCCCCTTCCGCCCCGACATCGAGCGGGAGTTCGGCAGGCAGTATTTCGTCGCCATTGACCTGCAGAAAAAGCAGTTCTGCGAGGCCAACGTCCCCCTGCGCCAGCAGGAGTCCCGCCTGACCAACGAGTATCAGAAGATCATGGCCGCCGCCGAGATCCCCTTCGACGGCAAGACCCTGAATCTCTACGGCGTGCAGAAGTACTTCGAGCACCCCGACCGCGCCGTCCGCGCCGCCTCGGTCAAGGCGTACTCCGCGTTCTACGAGGCCAACGAGCCCCGTCTGGAGGAGATCTGGGACGAGCTGATCCGCATCCGCAACCAGATGGGCAAAAACCTGGGCTATGAGAACTACATTCCCCTGGGCTACCTGGAGCAGGGCCGCACCGACTACGGCGAGAAGGAGGTGGCCTCCTTCCGTGAGCAGGTGCGCACCGTCCTCGTTCCGCTGTGTCAGAAGCTCTATGACGCGCAGGCCAAGCGTCTTGGCATCGACCATGTCATGTGGCACGATGAGAAAATGGTGTTCCCCGACGGCAACGCCGAGCCCGCCGGCGATGCAGGATTCATGGTCGAGACCGCCCGGAAGATGTACCACGAGATCAGCCCCGAGACCGGCGAGTTTATCGACTTCATGATCGACCACCAGCTGATGGACCTGGAGAACAAGCCCGGCAAGGCCTCCACCGGCTACATGACCAGCCTGCCCAGCCTGAAGGCCCCCTTCGTGTTCTCCTGCTTCAACCACACGATCTTCGACATGCAGGTCCTGACCCACGAGCTGGGCCACGCCTTCGCCGGCTACATGGCCATGCGCAGCCAGCCCATCTCGGACTATTACAGTGAGACCACCGACATCGCGGAGATCCACTCCATGTCCATGGAGCAGTTCGCCTACCCCTATGCCCAGTGGTTCTTCGGCGATCAGGCGGACAAGTTCCGCTTTGCCCATTTGCAGGAGGCGCTGACCTTTGTGCCCTTCGGCGTGGCTGTGGACGAGTTCCAGCACATCTGCTACGCCGATCCCCAGCTGACGCCCAAGGAGCGGACGTACCAGTGGCGCCTGCTGGAGGAGAAGTACATGCCTTGGCGCAGGTACGACAATGACGCCTTCATGGAGCGCGGCGGCTACTGGTATCACAAGCTGCACATCTACCTCTACCCGTTCTATTACATCAACTATACGCTCACCACCATGGGCGCCATGGAGTTCAAGAAGAAGT